>JACCDW010238013.1_pt1 | contig 96877 bp, 66 predicted proteins | sample 7449781 | NCBI WGS metagenome assembly JACCDW01 (sample SAMN15323449, study PRJNA562643) | freshwater metagenome | isolation source: river surface water | place: USA:Blue River Watershed | collected 2017-08-18
GGAAAGGATGAAATAATGCTCAAATCAAAATCACCAAAGTCCACCTTGGCATTCAACGAGGCATTGGTCTCCTCCTTTACAACGGCTACAATTTTATCTTTGAAGATAAATGGGGCTGCTACCAATAATACAATAAGCAATAACAGAACGAGGCCCGTCCATTTTAAGATTCTAACGAGTAACGATGATTTTGATGCCATACAAGGTGTTTAGATTGTCCCCCCAAAATTAAAAAAATAGCCCCCTGAGAATCGACTTGTTCAAAAAGTAATCCGTATTTGCCACGAAAAGGGTCCGTTTAGGCGTAATTGAACGGCCCATTTAAGACCAAAATTGCCTTTTATTGGCTATTCTTATGAGAAACATCAGTCCAAATAACTGGTTTTCAAAAACATAACTTTCTGAATACAAGCACGATAATCAACAGCCGCCTGTTCGTTAACCCTATTATTGGTTCATTTAAATTGCGTAATTTTACGCCCCAGTTAACAAACTGTAAACAATGTCTACAACTACAGCAAACACAGCTCACGCACATGAACAAAGTATGTTTGAAGCTGTTTTGGCGCGCCTCGATGCTGCCGCCAAGCTCATGAACCTCAGCGATGACGTGGCACAAGTGCTCCGCAACCCGGCACGACAAGTAAAAGTGGCTTTACCGGTGATGATGGATAATGGGAAAATTAAAGTTTTTGAAGGGTATCGCACCGTACATAGTACACACCTCGGCCCTAGTAAGGGTGGTATTCGCTATGCGATGGACGTGAACGCAGATGAAGTGATGGCACTTGCTGCCTGGATGAGCTTTAAATGCGCTGTAGCCAACTTGCCTTACGGCGGCGCTAAAGGTGGTATCAAATGCGAACCACGTGAAATGAGCGTAGGTGAACTTGAACGCCTCTCACGCGCTTATGCTATGGCTATGAAGGATGTGTTTGGTGTTAACCGCGATATTCCAGCTCCTGATATGGGGACCAGTGGCCGCGAAATGGCTTGGATCCTCGATGAATATAATAAGGTAACCGGCGAAGATGCTCCAGGTGTAATCACCGGTAAACCAATCGCCATTGGCGGCTCTTTGGGTAGAGATGCAGCTACCGGTCGCGGCGTTATGGTGAATACGCTTGCTGCCCTGAAAAAAATGGGCCTCGACCCAAAATCAGTAACTGCCGTGGTACAAGGTTTCGGTAACGTTGGCTCCCATGCTGCACGCTTGCTGGCTGAAAAAGGAATCAAAATTGTTGGTATCGGCGACCACACGGCTTCTTTCTACAACGAAAACGGTATCGACATCCCTGCAGCTATCGATTACTCTGCAAAAAATAACCGCACTCTCAAAGGCTTTACTGGTGCTACTGAAATTAAATCGTCTGAATTGCTTATTAGCAAATGCGATGTATTGGTGCCAGGTGCGCTTCAAAATGTAATCACCATCGATAACGCTTCCCTCATTCAAGCTAAATTAATCGTTGAAGGGGCTAATGGTCCAACTACACCAGAAGCTGATCCAATCATCAACGATAAAAAAATCATCTGCGTGCCCGATATCCTCGCAAACGCTGGTGGAGTAACCGTTAGCTACTTCGAGTGGGTGCAAAACAAAGCGGGTTACTACTGGACTGAAGAAGAAGTAAATACACGCCATGACCAAAAAATGGAACAGGCTTTTGAAGCAGTTTGGAACAACGCAGCTAATTATAAAACAAGCATGCGCATCGCCGCTTATATCACAGCCCTCCAAAAAATTGAACAAGGCGTGAAACTAAAAGGCGCTTATTAATTTAACTGATTGATTTTCAGCCCCTTTTGTCTGGAGCATTTTCAGACAAAAGGGGCTTTTGTTATAAAAATTTTTTAGATTTGTCCCATTAGTTAATTCTTGATTGCCTTACTTATCATACTAGCCTACCTCCTTGGTTCCATTCCAACTGCTGTTTGGATCGGTAAAGTGTTTTTTAATATCGATGTTAGAGAGTTTGGAAGTGGCAATGCGGGCGCTACTAATACCTTCAGGGTCCTCGGTAAGTCGGCCGGCATTCCAGTTTTAATTATCGACATACTTAAAGGTACGGCTGCCGTTAGCCTCAGTTACTTCAGTGGTTTTGAAGCAGGCTCAACCGCCTTTATTAATGTGCAACTGGTGCTGGGTATAGCCGCCTTGTTAGGTCACATTTTCCCGGTATTCGCAGGTTTCCGCGGTGGAAAAGGGGTGGCCACCATTCTTGGTATTGTTATCTGCATGCTTCCTACGGCTAGCGCACTGTCGTTGGTGGTGTTCCTTGTAGTCTTGTTCACAAGCCGCATCGTTTCATTGTCTTCTATGTTAGCTGGACTAGCATTTCCTTTTATTCTTCATTTGGTGCTCCATAACACCAACCAAGTGCTAACCATTTTCTCCATCGTGGTGGCTGTTTTACTGCTCATCACCCACCGTAAAAATATTGGCCGACTGCTTCGCCGTGAAGAAAGTAAGGTGAGGCTTTTTGCAAGCCAAAAATAATGGCAATTATTTCGGCTATCTCTGCGTTATCATAATATGAAACACGCCCTCCTCTTCCTCCTTAACGTGCTGTTGTATAGCATTTCCTTTGCCCAGGATCAGGATGATTACGTAAACGATAACCGCCTGCGGTTCGAAGATTATGTCTATAAATCCACCATCAAAACGGTTGAGTTTCATGAACTGAGCTGGGAATTCTCACCACCCATCATTTCGCTTAATGGCAACGAACAATTGTACTTGAGTTTCGACGACCTTGACGGTGATCAAAAACAATACAGCATCACCTTCCAACATTGCAATAGCGACTGGACCCCCTCCGACCTCATGATCAGCGAATACATCAATGGATTTTATGACATGAATATTCTTAACTCGGTGTATGCCTCAGGCACCATGCAAAAGTACACGCACTACTCCATTACGTTCCCCCAAGCCAATACTCAAAACAATACCCACTTTTCAAAAAGCGGCAATTACTTGCTCATTGTATACGCCGATGGCAACCGCGATAACCTCGTGCTCTGCCGCCGATTCATGGTCTTCGATAATCAAGTAAATGTGGGCGCAACATTCCGCCAAGCAATTGGCAACGATCAATTTTCAAAACAACACATCGATTTTACAGTTACACCTTTAAACGCCGACATCAATAACCCGCACCGCGATGTTAAAATTGTGATTCAACAAAATAACCGATGGGACAATATAGCGCAAGGCATGAAACCGGCGTTTATGAATGGCAACCAATTTATTTATTCAATGGACGACCTCGCTACCTTTAATGGTAGCAACGAATTCCGCTACTTCGATGTAAGAAGTGTACGCAACCTTTCTGAAAGAGTGAAAGAAATTTACAAAGACGACAACCTTATGAACCACGCCGTGCTTACTCCCGACGAGTTGCGGGTGCGTAAACCCTACTTGTTTTACAACGACTTTAATGGCAATTTCCTTATTAAAAGTTACCAGGCAAATAGCAACTCTGACGTTGAGGCAGATTATGTTTATGTTGACTTTACCCTCAACATGCCTAAAAAAGAAGAAGGGGCGCAGTACTATATTTTTGGTAAGTTATCTGACTGGCGACTCAACCCCGATTTTAAAATGAAGTACAACGACATTACGCTGCGTTACGAAGCCCGTATTTATCTAAAACAGGGTTACTACAATTACGTGTACATGAAAACCTTTGGCAATGCCGCCGAAGCTGAAGAAGTGTCCTCTGAAGGAAACTTTTGGGATACCGAAAACGATTACACCGTTTTGATTTACTTCCGAAAAATTGGCACCTATTACGACCAATTGGTTGCGTGTAAAAAGCTCAATAGCCTAAAACATTAATTGTTGGCGCTTGGTTTTTTGGGCGCCTTAACCCGCCATTCGTTGTAGCCACAGTTCCCCAGTGTAAGCAGGCATAGTGTGTGCGTGGTCCCCGCAGGTAACAGCCGCCATAATTACCCTACCTGCGGGGCCTACGCCACACAACGCCTGCTAACACCCGTTAACTGTGGGCTGCCACTGCTGTCGGGGGCGCACTTTACGGCCCTGGTAAATCCTACAAAATCATTTTTTGGCTTCCCGCGCGGGGTTATCGCTTAAAAAGGCCTTCCAGCCAGTATACGATTTTCCTCCACTAGCTACCTTCTTGTTTTGATAGTAGTGGCAAAGGGCAGCGCCCAAGGCGTCAGTTGCATCTAAATAATCGTGATTCTTGATGCCCAATGTTTGTTGCAACATAGCCGCAACTTGTTCCTTACTGGCATTTCCATTTCCAGTAATGCTCATTTTTATTTTCCGTGGCGAATACTCCACATAGGGAATGTCCCTGCTCAACGCAGCTGCAATAGCCACTCCTTGGGCCCGCCCCAGCTTTAACATCGATTGCACGTTTTTTCCAAAAAACGGTGCTTCAATGGCTAATTCATCGGGGTGAAATTCATCAATAATGCCAATCGTTCTTTCAAATATGCGCTTCAAACGCACAGCGTGATCATCTAATTTTTCAAGCTTAATAACGCCGACCGCTAGTGTACTTACCTTCGTGCCCTGAACCGAAATAAGGCCATAACCCATGACAATGGTGCCCGGATCAATTCCAAGAATAATGCGGTCCTTACTCATTTTTTACCCACGGTTTAGCACAGATGATGTAAATTTAACGGAATTAGCATGCAGGGTAAAAAGTTTCTTTTCTTACTTATTAAAATTTTAGTCGGTGTTGGCAGCGCTGCTTTAATCTGGTGGCGATTAAAAAACGACCTTACACCAACCAACCTTTCGTTGCTAAAGGACGCTGTGTTTAGTTGGCATGGACTGATTTGTGCTGTATTCGCCATGGCCCTCATCCCTGTTAATTGGGGCATCGAATCGTTGAAGTGGAAAATAATTACAGCCCCTGTTGAAGCCCTCTCTTATAGCCGCGCCTCTCGCTCTGTATACAGCGGTGTATGTTTGGGCAATCTGGCGCCCGGCCGAGCAACCGAATTTGTTGCCAAAATATTGTTTTTTAAACCCGAAAACCGAACGAAAATAACCTTGCTGCATTTTGTTAATGGCATGATTCAATTAACGGTGACCATTCTCTGCGGACTAACAGCCCTCCTCTACCGCCTCAATGAAACAGTGAGTGGTGCGAGTTGGTTGCCAATTGTGGCCGTAGCGCTAAGCCTCCTCGTTTTAATAGCCATGGCCTTGTTGTTACGCCATCTCAATCGGTTTATGAATTGGTTAACAAAACGGTTTAATAAAACACCCGATGCAACGCCTTTTGAGTACCCACTAACAGCACACCTCTTTTTTAAATTATTGGGGTTATCGGTGGTGCGATTCTCTGTGTTTACGCTTCAATTTGTACTCATTCTCTCTTTATTTGCTAATACCGATTTCACGCTAACTACACTCGCTTGCATTTTATTGTACTTCTTTTTTACAACCGTTATTCCAATGTTTAGCGTTATCGAAGCCGCTGTTCGTGCAGCTATAGCCTTGGCGGTGTTTAGCGGACAAGGGATGAGTGAAACAGCCCTTGCCATGGCCTCTGTTAGTATATGGATGGTAAACATTATCGTTCCAAGCATTGTAGGCTACATCTTCTTGGTACAAGAAGAATTTGATTTTAAAGCTTCAGTAAAAAATTTACGAAAGTGATTTATCTGGTAGTCATATTGCTTGTTTACACGGTGTTGCTTTCTGTCATGGCCTTTTGGCCTTTAATTAAAAAGCAACAACCACTACCCTCTTTAACGAGTTTACAACCTGTAAGCATCCTCATTTGTGCACGTAACGAAGAACGCAACATTGTTGCGTGTTTAGAGAGTATACTCCGACAAGATTACCCCCACGATTTAATGGAAATTGTCGTGGTAAACGATGCAAGCGACGACCGAACAGGCAGCTTTGCAAAAGAACTACTTTCAAAATCAGGCATCACGGCTAAAGTCATTACAAACCCCGTTCGTAAAGGTAAAAAAGCCAGCATGGCATTTGCCATATCGCATGCTTCATGCAACCTCATTGTAACGCGCGATGCCGATACCAGTTGTCCTTCTCCTAATTGGTTGCAACACATGGTATCTCCGCTCCTGCGTCACGACCTCACACTCGTGGCTGGTCCGGTTACTTTAAAACCCAACAGCGGCTTATTGTGGGCATTGCAAGCGATTGAACAAAACATTCTTACCATGGTGGGTGGTGGAAGCATACAACTCCGTCTAGCTTTTCTTTGCAGTGGGGCCAATATGGCATTCTCCAAAAAACTTTTTGATGCAACGGGACGATTTAAAAACCATTTGCATATTGAATCAGGCGATGATGTCTTTTTTTTAAACGACGTTAAAAAAATAAAGGCGGCAAAAATAGAATTCCTTAACCATCCCGCCGCACTTGTTTACACCAGTGCCATGGGTAATTTTAAAACCTTACTCAATCAAAAAGCGCGTTGGGCCTCAAAAACGAAATACAACGGTAACCTCATCAACCTTTTTGTGGCATTACTAACTGGCTTTGTAAACGCCGCTTGGTTGGTGTTACTTGTTTATGGGTGGCTATTCCCCGAAAAAAATACTTGGCTCATGGTATTCCTTGCCGGTAAGCTAGTGTCAGATATTATTTTGCTATTGCCTTCTTTGTTCTTTACACGCAACTGGTCGTTGTTATTACCAGCCTTCACGGTGGGCTTTATCTATCCCGTTTACGCTTGCGTCGTGGCGGTTTATGCGTTAGTGCGACGACCATCCTGGACATCCGCCTGATCATTCATTGACAAGTTTTGCAAACGAATGCTCTCTTCATGTAGCAACTGACAAAGCTTTTCAACGTGTGTGCGCGAAATTCCCAATTTATCAGCCCATTGCCCACGTGTGCGCAAAATTTCCTGCCACCTTTCTAATTGAAAAATGGTCATTTGTTTATTCGCTTTGTGATAGGCGATTTTTTCAATGATTTCCTGCCGTTTACTTAGGGCTCTTAAAATATCTAAATCGATATCATCGATTGCCTGTCGCAACTCAACCAAGGCATTGGCTGAATCGTACACTCCCTTGTTACTGCGAATAACAAGGTTCGATAACAGCGCAGCCAAATCCTCGGGCAGTAATTGCTGTGCGGCATCACTGAGTGCTTCATCCGGACGGTAATGTGACTCTATCATGAGCCCGTCAAAACCTAAATCCAACCCTTTTTGAGCAATCTCTGCTACCAAACTTCTTTTTCCTGCTATATGACTCGGGTCACAAATAATTGGTAGAGTTGGTAATTGTGTTCTTAATTCTATTGGCAGTGACCACATCGGATCGTTGCGGTAACTTGAAAACCCGTAGCGATGAAAGCCCCGGTGAATGGCAGCCATTTGCGAAATCCCAGCTCTATGCAGACGTTCTATCGCTCCAATCCATAATTGCAAATCAGCATGCACAGGGTTTTTTACCATTACAGGCACCTTTACACCTGTTAAGGCGTTGGCTATTTCCTGAACAGAAAACGGATTCACAGTAGTACGGGCGCCAATCCACAACACATCAACACCATACTGTAAAGCCAATTCAACGTGTTTCGGGTTGGCGACCTCAACAGTTATTGGTAGTTGGTAACGTTGTCGAATGTCCCTCAACCACATCAACGCTTCTTCGCCCTTGCCTTCGAAAGAATCGGGCCGCGTGCGTGGTTTCCAAACACCCGCCCTAACGAGTTGGGGAGCAACCGATGCTTTAAGCCGACTAACCGTTTCATCTAATTGTTCGAACGATTCAGCACCACACGGTCCCGCAATTAAAAAAGGCGTCGCAGTTGTACCAAACCAAGAAGAAAGTGGCTTAAAATCCATCGTTCAAATGTACCGGTTGCCGGTCAGGAAAAAAAAAGAAAATCGTTAATTACTCAGAACGTCGCACTCATGGTGAGATTTGGCATAATGGGTAATTGGTTTTCACGCACAAAGGTAAAACGATCCACTTGGAAAATATTTTTACGGTTATAAACATTGGTCACCCCTAAATTGACTTCTAACAGCGTTTTTTCTGACCATTTGTAATTGTATTTCACACTTATGTCCAATCGGTGGAAATCTGGCAATCGTCCACCATTCAGCGTACCAGGTATATAACTTAATGTTCCATTCGCATTTTGGAATTGGAAATTGATATTGCCCTGTGGATTGATTTGGTTGTAATACCCTTGTGTTTGGGTGAATGGAAAACCAGTTCCAAAATTCCAACGCGCATTAACTTCCCAATTTTTGTGTTTGCCAAAATTATACGAAGCCAACAAATTCACATTATGGCGCCTATCGTAATTGGGAGCATAGTTAAACACTGTTTTGGTTGTAGAATTGCCTACCCAGCGGTCATTGAACGTGAGTGAATAAACGGCCCAAAAATAATAACGTTTACGGTCGTACTTCAAAACGAAGTCGAGCCCACGGGCTCTGCCTTGTTCAATTACAAAGGTTTTCTTTTCTTCATCGGGACGAGCCTCGTTGGTTGAATTATCATCGTAAATTTTATCACGGTTGATGTTGATCACCTGATCAAAGAACTTTTCATAAGCTTCGATGTTTACGTCGAGGTATTTAAAAAGATCGAATTCGACACCGGCCACCACGTGTTTACCCTTTTGTACTGAAGAGTTAACAGCCTGCGAATTACCATTACGGTCAAGATAGGTTTTCGATATATCGTTGTTTTCAGGCGCGTTTATAAAACCATAAAACAAATTCACCACATCGCGATCACTGTTGGCAGCCATTAAGGTTTGGCTGTACAAGCCACCCGCAGCTTTTACGCGTAACTTTTTAGTGATATTGTACTTAAAGGCTAGGCGGGGCTCGGGCGACAAAACGCCAAGCGTGGCATAATACTGCAAACGAAAGCCGGGTTCAAAAATCAATTTGGTCTTGCGGTCAACATACTTGTACTTGATATACGTGGCCACATCCATGGTGCTTCTAGAAAGATTGATAACAGCATACGATGGGTTTTGAACTTTATAACTGGTGTTAGTAATCACGCCTTCAAAACCAAAGCGCAATTCCTGTTTGCGAATAAATCGCACAAAATTAAATCCAGTGTTGACGCCACTTATTTCAGATGATTTAGAATCGGTTATTAAAGAAGGATTGGTATAATCAATTCTGTATTTTGAGTAGGCAAAAACCCCTTCACCTAAAAGGTTGCTGTTTTGAGGCACTAAAACAAAATTAGCGCCAATGCCCATGTTGTTCCACTTGTAGGACTTGAAGCCACTGTAATCTACCTTATCATTAAAATTAAAGCCGAAAAGACTAATCTTGCTTCCAGTAGTTGAGTTGATCGACACCTTGCCATACACATCGGTGTAGTAAAAAGGTAATCCCCCTTCACGTGCATAGCTGTACAATACTTGTGATGTTTGAGGAAGGTACGAGTGTTTGGCAGAAAAAATGTAGGACGAGCTCCATTCTCCATCTTCCTTCATCTTTTTTAAAGGTCCTTCTAGCGTAAGTTTAGCACCGAAAGTAGACGCAGCGAATTTACCGCTCATTCTTTTTTTATTGCCATCACGTGTGGTTACATCCATCACCGAAGAAGTGCGTCCGCCGTATTCGGCACCGAACCCAGCGCTGTACACATCGGCATTTTTCATCACATCGGTATCAAAAACAGAAAACAAGCCAATGGAGTGAAATGGATTATAAACAATCAACCCATCTAACAAAACTTTGTTCTGCACTGGTAATCCGCCACGAATGTAAAGTTGCCCCCCTTGGTCTCCCGTAAACACCACTCCAGGTAACACTTGTAAATACTGGGCAATATCAGGTTCACCAACGCTTGGTAGTTTATTGATAATAACCGGGTCTATCTTTTGTGTAGCAACGGTGGTGTTTTCGACTTTCTCTGTATTGGAGGCTTCGATTTCTACCTCTTGTAAACTTATCCCACCCTTAGTTGCAAAGAACTTTTTATTGAGAACCACGCCATTCTGAATTTCAATTGGTTCACGAATAGTGTCGTATTCCAAATTTGAAATCACGAGCGTGTACTTCCCGGCTGGAATTTTTGTAAGAATAAAAAAGCCGTTTAAGTCCGTACCCGAACCAATGGTAGTGCCTTTCAAAAAAACGTTGCTAAAAGGCACCGGTTCGCCATTGGCTTTATCGTAAATAAAGCCCTTCACACTGCCGCCGTTTTGTGCCCATAACATGCTGAATGGCACAAGCATAATTAGAAATAGTAGCCGATTTTTCACAGAAAAGCAAAAGTAAGACAAATTCCGTAGTTTGTGCAGTATCGCTTTATAAGTAGGCTAATTGGCAGTATAGCCGGTTAAAAATAGCCTTTCTATTATTTCCGAGGTCCTGTTTTGCCATCGGCTGCATAAAACCTCAATGAAAGGGTTTTTTGATCCAGCAGTTTACCACATAGTAATGTTTGAGGCTAGTTTGGTTCAACAGCTGAAATTCATTTGGTTAATCTTATTGTACAAATAATTAGCCATGCGTGTATTCATTTTCATCCTTGTTCTCTGCTTACCTACTGCCGCTTTAAAATCACAGGTTTTTGAATGGGTGGGCACTACTGACACTCTATTTTCTGAAGGAACGAACTGGCTCGGAGGGGTTGCACCATCATCAAATAGCGATACCATAATTTTTAATTCAGGCAGTAACAACTGTTTTCTAGATATGGGTGTTGCTGCGAGCGTCTTTTCAATCTCTTCTGGCTACAGCGGTCTTATCAATTGTGATATTGTCGATGTTTCGATTGATGGAGACTTTGTTATGGATGGCGGCGTCTTCCTCAACACCATGGATTTAAGTACGGGCTTGCGTGTCAGCGGTAATTTTATTCAAACAGGTGGCACATTTATTGATCATGGTGGAAAATTAGCCATCTACATGACGCAAAATCAGACTTATTCTTTAAGTGCAACAAACCTTTCTGTTTCATTGGTATACCTAGACAGTCCAACTGGCTCATCAACTACCCGGACAATTAGCCTTTCTGGCATCACTACCAATACCTTGGCTCAAAACAACGCGGGATCACTTGCCTTCCAAGGTTCGATTGATGTCACAAGTACGTTTTCACTCAATTCGGGACGTGTTAGTTCTGTTACGCCCGTTGGCAACACTGGTACAATAAATTTTGTTGGCGCAGGCCCTATCTTGGTAAAAGGCGTATCCCTTTCTAAACGCTTTTTTGGAATGCTGCCTTCCATAACTATAAATACTAGTGGGAGCATTACTTTCAGTAATTGTCTAAATATTGATGGCAATTGGACTCATAATGCAGGCCAAATTACCGCCACTTCTGCCTCCTCCATCTATTTCTCGGGCACTACCTCAACCATTTCTGGAACAGCCATTAACGGTACCGACCTTAATTTCAACAACCTCATCATAACTGGGACAGGGAACGTCACTTTGCCAACCACCAACAGCTTGGTTGTGGCTTCAACGTATTCAGTAGACGGCACTACGACAAATGGCGCACAAGCAGGAGTCGTTTTTATCGGGCCGAATAGTGAAATATCAGGAACTAGTACTGTTTCACTCAATGAAGTAACTGTTATCAATTCCAACACACTCACCCTCAATACGCCGCTTTCTATTTATGAAGAAGTAGACATTCAGGGCGTGAGTGAATTAAACACAGGTGGCTATTTGACCCTCGAATCAACAGCCACTCAAAAATCCCGCATCGATTCACTAAATGGAGGCACTTTAAATGGTAATGTAAAAGTTAATTCCTATATACCTGGTCCAACAAGTGGCTGGGTACTGCTCGGGCCACCTGTCAACAACATGACTGTTATTGATTTAGAAAATTCCTTCTTCATCACCTGTATTGGGTGCACTTACGACCCAACCGTCGTACCAGGTGATTTTTATTCGGTGCAAGGCTGGGATGGAGATGATTTCATCACTACTGGCATCACCTCTGCTACGCCTTTGACACCGGGACAATCGCTTTGGCTATTTGTGGGTGACGGTCCAACAACCACCAGCGATTTTACCTTTTATAGTAATCTGAATACCCCTATCATTGGTAATTACACGGTAAACATTGCCGCAGGAACCGGCGGAGGCCCTTACTCAACCCAATATTTTGGCTTGGCCGCCAATCCCTATCCATCACCACTCGATCACGATTTATTTGCATTTGCTAACTCCTCCGTTCTTCAATCCTTAAATGTTAGTGTTTATGACGCCGATGCAAATGGCGGCACTGGCGGCTGGATAACGGTGCCCTTTGGTAGCAATGCCAAGTTCCCTATAGCGCAAGGAATGTGCGTTGAATTTATGAATGGCGGTAGTCAACCTCTCGTTTTTGATGAAACAATGAAGGCTACTAGCGCGAATTCAGTTACTAAATCAGTCCCTAAAATTCCACAATTCGCCCTTCAACTATCGGGCGCACCTGGCTACAAGAACAAAACTCATTTTATGGTAAGCAACATGGGCTCTTTCCAAGCTGATAAATTAGACCTTCATAAGGTAAAATCAAACATCAATAAATCAACCCCTCCTCCAGCACACCATTCAGAAATTAATAGCCTTTGGCTAGGCGAAGAAATGGCTGTTTTAAGTTTACCGGTTTTAAGCAGCAGCGTAGCCATACCTTTGGTTTGTAAGTTCAACTCAGTTGGCACCTACACCATCAATGTCACCGATTTAAAAGTTTATAGCGGTTGTGTTATTCTTCATGATAAAAAAACAAACGCATTTACGAACCTCTTACTTAAAAATTATGTGTTTTATATACAAGACATTAATGACACCAACCGGTTTGAATTGTTGCTGTTTGAGGATGAAAACGCCCATTCTACAAGTATTTCAACCCCTGATGTGACTAGTTTGACAAAAATAGCGAGCACCTCCGATGGTGTCTATCTATTCACACAGTATCCCAATGCAACACAAGTAGAAATAGAGGTCTATAATTTAGTTGGACAAAAAATTATGGACACCTTCCGTTTTCAGTCAGAGCAAGGCGCAACAAAACTGCCCATAGAAACCAATGAAAAAATAATTATTGTAAAAGTAACTGCTAACAACGAGGTAGTTACCAAAAAAATAATTATCAATAATTAGCGTATCTACTGGGTGGATAATTCATTTTTTAATGTACATCTAAGTACTTTTAGTTCGTTTATATTCTTGCGATAAGACACCCCCTTTGTCGTTCTAATAAAAAGTAAATTAGATGGCGATTGCATATTAGGCAATTAGTAAAGTACCCTGCATTTTTTAGTAACTGCTTTTCGTTGTGTTACCTGTTTTTCGCCGAGTGCTTTGGTCAATTATCAGTTAATGCTTTTCATTCTCAGCACTCCATTTCATCTGAAATAGTAGCTGCAATTACAGTTCGCTAAGCGTGTATATTAAATTGATACATGTAAGATTATATCAAATAATGCATGATTCGATAAATATAAATGTGTTTCCCGAAACCCATTAAGTCATCCTTCAAAATTTGATTACGGAGTCTACTGAACAGAGAGAAATATGCGTTGTTTTGGAATAAAACCGAAGAATAATAACGCGCAGTAGAATATTTTTAACGTGGTTTTTACCTGCCTGCTCCAAATTCTATTTGTATAAATCTGTTTTTCAATTAATTACAATAGAGCCTCCCTTGTACTAACATGTGGTTTTATTCATTAACTTGTCAAATCAAATTTGTATTTCATGTTAAGTTACCGCTTATTACTTATCTTTCTGTTATCGGTCGTGTCAATTAAGAGTCAGACTACTTATACATGGACTGGCGCCACGGATGACGATTTTAATATCGGCACCAATTGGTCTCCTACTGGGGTACCAAGTTTGGTAAATGATTTAGTTGTCTTTAATTCCGGCAGTAACAATTGCCGGTTTACTGGTGGTGTTACCATTGGGGGGTGGACCATTACGAATGGCTATTCTGGAACCATTGATTGTGACGCATTTGACGTAACTATCAACGGTAACTTTGTAATGGATGGTGGCACGCTAATTATGACCTCTGATAATTCCACTGGTTTTGTTATTGCCAATGGTGGCAGTTTCTTTCATACTGGTGGCACCATCACCGATAATGGTGGTTTAATGGTGCTTACGATGCCTACAGCACAATCTTATACGCTTACAGCTAATAACATAAGCATCACACAACTTCGTTTTCAATCAACAAGTTCGGGTAGCCGAACGATTACCACTTCAGGCATAAGCACAGCCACGCTCAATTGGAACAGCAACCTACCATTAAGTTTGCAAGGCTCTATCGATGTTACAAGCAATCTCAGTATTTCAAGTAGTGCGAGTACAGGTACGCCTTCAGGGAACAGTGGCACTATTAACTTTACTGGATCCGGCCCCATTGTGTTTACGGGCGTAACAGCCTCCAACGCTAATCGTGGTAAACTGCCCAACTTGGTATTAAATACTTCTGGCAACATTACCATAACCAATGCCATAAACGTGCAGGGTGACTGGACACACACCTCGGGCAGTTTAGTTAGTGCCTCTTCATCGAGCGTTTATTTCAGCGGTACTGGGGCCACCATAAGTGGTGCAGCCATCAATGGGACCTCTAGGAACTTTAACCACCTTATTGTTCAATCAGGAGCAAGCATAAACTTGCCTACAGCCAGTGACTTAGTGGTATCTAACACTTTCTCAAACGTTGGCACTGTTTCAAATGCATCGAGTGCTAAACTGGTTTTTAATGGTTCTGCTAGTGCAATCACCGGTGTTACTTCGCTTGCTGGCATTGCGGTTGCTAATAGCAGCACCTTGACCATTAACTCTGCCCTTTCAACATCTGGACTAGTTGATATTCAAGGAACAGGTCGCTTAAACACAGGAAATAACCTGACACTTACTGGGTCCTCTACAGCCAAAGGCAGCATTGGTCCTATAAGCGGTGGTACGATCAATGGTAATGTTCAAGTAAATGCATATATCCCAGGTCCAACCACTGGATGGGCCATGATAGGCGCACCTGTTAACGGCATGACTGTACTAGACCTTGAAGCGTCCTTCTTTGTTACTTGTACTGGGTGTACCTATGACCCAACGGTTGTTCCAGGTAATTTCTATTCTGTTCAGGGATGGGATGGAGACGATTTTGAAACCACCCTAATTAGTTCTGCTACAGCGCTCACACCGGGTCAAGGCTATTGGGCCTATATTGGGGATGGCTTTAGTACAACAAGTGACCTAACATTAGTAAGTAACCTTTCATCTGTGGTGTCAGGCGCTTATGCCCCAACAATAAAGTTTGGTTCAGGTGGTGGTCCTTGGTCAACACAATTTTTTGGCTTATCGGCCAACCCCTACCCCTCACCGATTGATGTTGATCTGTTTTTGTTAGACAATTCATTTAATTTATACTGTGTTGTGCATGACGCACAAAACGGGTTTATTACTTTACCATTCGGTAATGGTGATGTGCTACCAATTGGGCAAGGTTTTCTTTTAGAATCAACTGGTGGCGGCAACTTGGCCGTTCAATTCAATGAAGCACAAAAAGTCAATTCAAACACCAATTTGACACGCAAAGCTGTTAATGTTTCAAGGTTTTCGATTAGCTTGAACGGCAACAACAATGTCAATGACAAGATTTATTTCTCATTCAATGAAGAAACAACTACTGGCTTCGACCGATACGACTTACATAAAATGAAAACTGCTTTATCTACTATGAGTCAAGGTGGCGGCCCTACTACAAAGCCTTATATTTCAAGTAAATGGTTGGGTGAAGAGTTCGCCGCACTAAGCCTCCCTGTGCTTACACAAAGTGTTACAATTCCACTATACACGAAGGTTAACACCACGGGCACCTATTCCATTACCATGGGCGATATCCGCGCATTTAACAGCTGCGTTGTAATTCATGACAAACAAACCAACGCTTATCACGACATGCGTAAAGGTCCATTCGTGGCAACAATAAGCGACACTACAACTTCACCGCGTTTTGAACTCTTGATTTGTCAGGACGAAAATGCTAACTCAGTTGGCATTCAAGAATTGAGTCCCGTTAAATTTGTTGCCATTGGCAGCAATGCTAAAGGCGCCTATGTGCTCACTCAATTTCAAAAAGATACGAAGGCCACCATCTCTGCGTATAACTTAATGGGACAAAAAATTATGGACGACCTCTCCATTCAAGGTACAGAAACGGAGCAGTATCTGCCGATTGTAACGGAGGACCGTGTTATCTTTGTTAAAGTAGAAGCAGAAGGCGTTGTCACTACCAAGAAAATCCTTCTTCAGAATTAATCATTAGTCGCACTTTTAAAAACCCCCTTCTAACCAAGGGGGTTTTTTATTTTTTCCACTTTTTTGTCATACACCCCCCCTTTTTTTAATCAAAAGTTGAAAAAAACACACTTTTTCACAACTACCCCCCTAAAAAATAGGTAAATTTGTGCGGAAATTCAGTTTTACAACTTTAATCCCCCCTATAAACCATGACAACACGCAGAATGTTAGCACTTCAGGAAGTCGGCAAACGCACTCCTGTCGAAACCAGTCAACCGAACAAACAAGTCAGTGAATATTTCGGAGCCAATGTTTTCGGAATAGACGCCATGCGCGAATTCTTGAGCGAAGAAGGCTACAACTGTGTGAAGGAAGCAATGGAGAAAGGGGTATCAATTGAGCGCCGTATGGCGGACCAAGTGGCAGCCTGCATGAAAGCTTGGGCTATTAGTAAGGGCGTTACTCATTACACCCACTGGTTTCAACCCCTCACTGGGACCACTGCTGAAAAACACGATGGCTTTTTTGAACCAATTGGCAATGGGCGTGCCATCGAACGTTTCAGTGGTTCACAATTAGTACAACAAGAACCCGACGCTTCCTCTTTTCCAAACGGGGGAGTACGTTCTACTTTCGAAGCACGCGGCTATACCGCATGGGACCCGACCTCGCCTGCCTTTATCTGGGGTAATACCATGTGTATTCCAACGATTTTCGTTTCATACACCGGTGAGGCACTCGATTTCAAAACACCCTTGCTTAAGTCGTTAAGTTTACTCGATAAATCTGCTACCGACGTTTGTCAATATTTCGACAAAAACGTGACCAAGGTAATTGGCACACTCGGCTGGGAACAAGAATATTTCTTGGTAGACGCTGCCCTGTACAACATCCGTTACGACTTACAACAAACCGGCAGAACTTTATTCGGACATATATCTGCCAAAAACCAACAATTAGAAGATCATTACTGGGGCTCTATTCCAGAACGCGTTTTAGCGTTCATGAAAGATTTTGAATACGAAAGCCACTTACTCGGCATTCCTGTCCGCACGCGTCACAACGAAGTAGCACCAGCACAATTCGAATGCGCTCCTGTGTTTGAAGAAATCAACATTGCTGTTGACCACAACCAATTATTAATGGATGTGATGGAGAAGGTGGCCATGCGTCATAACTTCCGCGTTCTCTTACACGAAAAACCATATGCCGGTGTTAACGGTAGCGGCAAACACAACAATTGGAGTTTGGCAACCAGTACTGGAAAAAACCTGCTCTCACCAGGCAGAACGCCTAAAACGAATCTTCAATTCCTAACCTTCTTTATCAATACAATTAAGGCGGTACATGATCATGCCGATTTGTTACGTGCCAGCATTGCCAGTGCCAATAACGATCACCGTTTAGGTGCCAATGAAGCGCCTCCAGCAATTATGAGTGTGTTTCTCGGCGAGCAACTTAACAAAGTATTGGATGAACTTGAAAAAAGCGTACCGGATAAAAAATTAAGTCCAGAAGAAAAAACAGCGCTTAAACTCAGCATTGCTAAAATTCCAGATATTTTACTTGACAATACGGATCGCAACCGTACATCTCCTTTTGCCTTTACTGGAAACAAGTTTGAATTCCGCGCTGTAGGTTCTTCTGCGAATTGTGCAGGCGCTATGACTGTTTTGAACACCATTGTAGCGAATCAGCTGATGGCTTTTAAGCACGAAGTAGATAGTTTAATGGATAAGAAAAAGCTGGACAAGGACGATGCTATTTTCCATATTCTTAAACAGTACATCTCAACATCTAAAAAAATACGCTTCGAAGGCAACGGCTACAGCGATGATTGGAAGAAAGAAGCTAAGAAAAGAGGATTAAGCAACGTGCCAACCACCCCAGGCGCATTGAAAGCATGGGTAACGAAGGATTCCTTATCGCTATTCGAGAGACATGGCATTCTGAATCACCGTGAGCAAGAAGCCCGTTACGAAATTTACTTAGAAACCTACACCAAGAAAATTCAAATTGAATCGCGTATCATGGCTGAGATGGTGAATAACCAAATCTTGCCTTCGGCACTGGCTTATCAAAAAACCTTAGTAGATAGCGTTACAGGTATGAAGGCTGTATTCTCACCGGCTGAGTTTAAAAAATTAGCTTCAACACACCTTGAACTCATTGCTGAAATAAGTGAACGCGCTTCAATCATCAAGAAAGCGGCTGATGACATGACCGAAGCACGCAAACGTGCCAATGCTTTGAACTCAGCCGAAAAACAAGCGCACGCTTATTGCGAAGATGTAAAATCGTATTTCGATACAATTCGTTACAACGTCGATCGTCTCGAAAACATTATTGATGATGCCGTTTGGCCATTACCAAAATACCGCGAAATGTTATATTTGCGCTAATCAACGCTTTGTCAATTTAAAGGCTGTCTTACCGACAGCCTTTTTTTTTGATCACATCTCCGCCTAACACCCCGATGCGATGCTCGCCCAAGCCCTTTAGTTTGGTCTAAATTACTGCCCATTGTGCCGGTTTTTTATCACATGGATTACGACTTGATTAAGAGTCCCAATTACATCAACAATAAGGAGCACGCAACAAGAACAGTGGACGGCGAGGCCGTAATGTGCGTGAGGGACACGCAAGGCTTGGTTCTTCTCGGTCCCCGCAGCAAAAGGGCAGATGTATTTTTCGGTAAAAGGCCTTTTGCTGCATGGGACGAGAAAACCGCAGCGAAGCGGAGCCTGGAGTGGCCCGACCCCCGCACAAATGGGCGAATGTAGTTTGAGTAAGGGCCCCATTTGTTGCGAGGGGGCACGCCCAACTTATCGAAAAACAAATCAATCCTTCATTCGACAAGGGCTATGGAGGAAGGCTATTTGTTGGCTGTTGCTGAAGTAGAGCAAATTAAGCTCTGTTTGCCAAAGAAAGGTTGGAGCACGCGTTGAATAGCGATTGCCGGTACCCGTTCTTTTTATAGGTGGGGGCGACGCTTTTTCACAATCGGCCGATATTTTTGTACATTTAGTACCATGCCCAGACTGACCCTGCTCATATGGTTGATTCTACCTTTATTGGGACTAACACAACCCACTGTTTTTAAATCAAAAGACGGAAGGTATGGCTTGAGTAACAGCGGTAAAGTCGTTGCCCCAGCCGTGTACGACACCATTTACTTGTTGGATGAAGCCGGCACCATTTGTTTGGGCTGTCAGTTAAAAATCTCATCAGGTAACAACAAACTTTTTAAAGTCACCACCAAAAGTTACTTGTGCAATTACCGAACCAGTAAGGGAGAACTCCTGCGCATAAGAACCGAGACCAATGATACCAACAGTGTTTTTACACTTTCAAAGAACACCGTCACCGTTAACTTAAACGGTCCATTTGCTGTTGCCGTTCACAACAAAAAATACTTAGTAGACCGTAATTTCAGGCAAATCACCTTCAAGGGGCATTATGATGTGGCAATTACTGACGACCCCAACCTGTTTGTGATAGAAGATGTTAATGAAGCTGAAAACCGCTTCAGCGGCTTGATAGATAGAACAGAAAAGGTGATCTTTCCGGCTAGATATTCGGGTGTTCATGTCAATGCAAAAGACTCCTTATTTATTCTGTGTTCAGCTGGGATAAAAAACGGTGCAGAGGATGAAATTTATGATTATAATAAAAGAAAAGTTTTCGGTTCGCTAAAACACATTCATTTAGCCACACCAAAATTTGTGGTGATGGAAGTGTTTGAACCAACGGAGTACTTTGTTATTGCCAATCGCTCTAACCGTGTAGAAAAAAAGTTGGAGGCAGACGAGGTGGTGTATTACACTGACGAAGAAATCCGGATCAGAATTAAAACCACGTGGTATGTTTACAACATGACCAGTGGAGAAAAAAAACAGATCAGGAAAAAATAACCATGTCCACTATTAAAGTTGCCATCAACGGATTCGGTCGAATTGGCCGTGTATTCTTACGCAATGCCATTACCGATCCACGTATTACAATTGTTGCCATTAACGACATTACTGATACCGCAACGCTTGCGCATTTATTAAAATACGATTCCGTTCACCGTGCCTTTCCCGGCACCATAACTTACGATGCAGAGAGCCTGACTATAAATGGCCACCGTGTTCTTGTAACCTCATCGAAGTCCCCAGCTACCCTTCCATGGAAGACCTTGCAAGTAGATGTGGTGATTGAAAGTACCGGTCACTTTTTAGACAGAGCCAGTGCTCAGTTGCATGTAGAGGCAGGAGCAAAAAAAGTTATTCTCTCAGCACCTCCGAAGGACGATAGCATAAAAACCATTGTACTTGGCGTCAACGACCAATTAATACAAGCCGAAGACATTTTACTTTCTAATGCCAGTTGCACAACCAATTGCGCAGCTCCTATGTTGAAAGTACTTGAAGGATTTGGTATTGAAGAAGCCTACATTACAACCGTACATTCTTACACGAACGATCAACGCATACACGATGCGCCCCATAAAGACCTACGAAGAGCGAGGGCGGCGGCTATGAGTATTATTCCCACTTCAACCGGTGCTGCAAAAGCCATCACTAAAATTTTTCCTGAGCTACATGGTAAGATTGGCGGATGCGGCATGCGCGTACCTGTACCTGACGGTTCGCTAACCGACATTACGTGTAGATTAACTACTAAGGTCGATGAACAAATGCTCAATGCTGCCTTTAAAAAAGCTGCAGAAGGAGAGCTCAAGGGCATATTGCAATACACAGAAGACCCCATTGTAAGTACAGATGTTATTGGTAACCCTCATAGTGTGTTATTCGATGCAGAATTTACCAGTGTTGTTGGCAGTATGGTTAAAATTATTGGCTGGTATGACAATGAGTGGGGTTATAGCAACCGGCTTGTAGATTTAGTGCTACGCGTCGGTTAATTTTCATGAACTTTTTATTATCTTAGTTGGATGAGGTACTTTCTTCATCTGCCGCTTTTGTTGTTGACTTTGCAATTAGTTGCACAGCCAGCTAGTTTTACGCAGATTGAAGATGCAGATGAACATTTAAAGCACAAGAACTACCTGATGGCCATTCCTCTTTACAAGAAGGAATTACAAAAGGACCCGGATAACATTAAAGCAGTTTATCGCCTTGGAATTTGTTACGTCAACTCAAGAGTAAACCGTGAACTTGCTGTACCCTTATTAGAAAGGGCTTCAGTTCATCCTAAAATAGACCCCGAAGTTTGGTGGCATTTAGGGAGGGCTTATCAACTAACCAACCGAATAGACGAGGCCATTGATTGTTTTCAGAAATACGCCTCACTCGACCTCAAGCACGCGGTTGATGCAGAAAAGAAAATTCAGGAGTGCAAGAATGCACTTATGTTCATGCGTTCAAATTCATCGGTAACGTTTAAAAACCTTGGTCCCACTGTTAACTCCAGTGAACCAGATTACAATCCATTTGTTAACCAAGAAGAAACGTTTCTTGTTTTTACATCACGCAGAAAAGAAAACATCGGAGGTAAAAATTTAGAAATGGATGGTTACCGCAACAGCGATGTTTGGATTTGCGAAGCCGGAGAAGGCCGATGGAACCCCGCCAGTAATGCTGGCCGCGGCATCAATTCTCCTTTAGATGAACAAGTCACCGGCATGAATCCCGATGGTAACGAACTTTATTTGTACGTGGATCGAATTGAAAAAGTTGGCGATTTGTACGTGAGTATCCGGCAACGCAACGGACAAGCATTTCCAAAAGCGCAACCATTCGAAAACCGCATCAATCAACAATTTGAATCGAGTGGCTGCATTTCAATGGAAGGGGACGTGCTTTTCATTTCCAGAAAATCACTTATAGGTAACAATACGGACTTATACATAAGCCGTAAATTACCAAATGGGCATTGGGGCGAGCCACTGCGGTTACCAGATATCATTAATACCCCCTACAACGAAGATATGCCTTACTTATCATACGATGGCAGAACGCTTTATTTTGCAAGTCAGGGCCATAATAGCATGGGCGGATTTGATTTGTTTAGAACTGTGTGGGACCCCTACCTTAATACCTTTACCCCACCTGAAAACCTTGGGTTTCCTATCAATTCAACCGATGATGATTTAAGTATTAGTGTGACTGCGGATGGTCATTATGCCTATGTAAGTTCGTTTCGACCGAATGGCTTAGGAGATCTTGATTTGTACCGTGTTCGGTTAAGCGCCACTGACCCGATAGCCGTTGTATACAATGGTCAACTTTATTACAATGACACCATTAACAAGGCGCCTTCCTTTTACACAGGGAGTATTCTAGTAAAGGATTTAAAAACGCAGTACGAATACACCTACATTCCCCATTCTAAAACGGGCAAGTTTATTTTACCCCTTCCTGCTGGTCGCTACCGCATTACAGTTTATGCCAAAGGTTGCGAAAAACTAGAAGAAGATATTTTGGTTGAGGACGTTGGGAAGCGGAAAATAGAAATGCCCCTTAAATTGGTTGTAAAAACAATAACAAAAAGTGGCAGTTAGTTTTTTGATCGCACCTACTTTTCCCATTAAATAATCTTATTGAGCAACAGAATAAGCCGTTGTTTTTATGTTTGGTTAGTAGCTTAAACCCGTTTGCATTAAACACCAATCTCAATTATTCGTGTTACGTAAAGCCAAACTGATTAAATAAAAAAGGGCTATCTATTGCTAGACAGCCCTTTTAAGAAGGTGAAGTAGATTACTCCTTAATCAATTGTTTAATAACAACCGCCCCTTGTGCATTGGTAACACGCACAAAGTAAACACCCGATTGAGCAGCTGTAAGATCAATTGAAGTAGTTGTGTTAAATTGTTTTTGGTGGACTAATTGTCCGATTGCGTTATAGATTATCAGATGACAAGTACCTTCTGATTCAATAGTGAAGACACCCGCACTTGGATTTGGATAAACCACTACGACGTTACTCGAGTTTTTGTTAATGCCTGTACAAGCATCAACAGTAACGTTAACCGAAGCGGCATTAACGCAATTATCAGTTGAAGTTGCAACGACAGAATAGCTTGTAGTGATTGTTGGTGTTACAGCAAGTGTAGCCGTATTTGCTCCGGTATTCCACGTATAATTAGCTGCTCCACTTACGCTGAGATTAGCTGATTCACCAGAACAAATAATAGCAGTACTAGGTGTCAAAACCAAAACTGGTAGCGCATTAACAACCACATTGGCATAGGCGGTGTCAGAACAGCCTGTAGTAAATTGACCAACTACCGAGTAAGATGTATTTGTAGTAGGATGTGATACAGCAGTAGTTCCAGTTGCACCCGTGCTCCAAGTATACGTATCTGCACCGCTTGCAGTAAAGATGACTGAATCGCCCATACAGATAGCAGAGACATTTGTTAATGTAAGAACAGGCAAGCTAAGCACGTTTAATGCCGTTGAATCAACACTGCTACATCCAGTTGAGAAAGTACCAACAACTGAATAAACAGTAGCTGCAGTTGGCGTCACGGCTAGAGTAGCAGTAGTAGCACCAGTACTCCAATTGTACGTATCTGCGCCACTCACGGTAAAGTTAGCATTAGCACCAAGGCACACGGCAGTGTCACCAACCAGTGTTAACGTTGGATTTGGGTAAACAGTAACAACCATAGCAGCAGTTGCTGTACAAACGCCGGTTGTTCCAGTTACCGAATACGTATCGGTAGTTGAAGGCGATACAGCGGTAGTATTGCTTGTGGCCGCATTGCTCCAGTTATAGGAGGTAGCACCATTAGCAGTAAGTGTTACTGTTCCACCTGCACAAAGCGTATTGGTTCCCGAAACGTTCACTGAAATAGAAGGCTGAACACTTACAGAGCTTACCGCTGTGGTTACACAACCTGCTGAAGATGTACCGGTAAGGGTGTAGTTGGTAGTTGTAGAAGGCGATACAACGTTAGTAGCAGTAGAAGGACCGCCAGACCAAGCGTAGGTGTTAGCACCTGAAGCTGTGAGCGTAGTAGTTTGTCCCTGACAAATTAAAGTTGTGCCAGTAAGACTCAATACAGGGTTAGCATTAACTGTAACCACCATAGCAGCAGTAGCAGTACAAACGCCGGTTGTTCCAGCAACAGAATACGACCCTGTTGATGAAGGCGTTACTGCCGTGGTATTGGTTGTTGCAGCATTGCTCCATACGTATGAAGTTGCGCCACTTGCTGTTAGTGTTACAGTGTTACCCGCGCAGAGTGTGTTAGTACCAGACACGTTCACAGTAATAGAAGATTGAACACTTACCGAACGAACGGCCGTTGTTGCACAACCCGCTGCCGATGTACCTGTAACGGTATAGTTAGTTGTAGTTGCAGGTGTAACTGCATTTGCAGCGGTAGATGGTCCACCCGACCACGCATAGGTATTTGCGCCAGAAGCAGTAAGTGTTGTTGTTTGTCCCTGACAAATCAATGTAGTACCAGCCACAGCAATGGTTGGAATTGGATTAGCCGTCACAGTAACAACAGCCGTATTCCCTAAACAACCGTTACTGCTACGACCAGTTAAGCTGTAACTCGTTGTTGTTGCTGGGTTCACGCTGATAGTGGTTGTATTTAGCGCGTTACTCCAGGTATAGGTTGATGCGCCACTACCAGTTAGGGTAACAGCGTTACCAACGCACAAGGTATTTGTACCTGATATTGCAAGAACAGGCAAGCTATATGCGGTCACCGCATAGGTAACTTGGGTACCAGCACAACCTTGCGAGCTAGAACCATTTAATGAATAAGTCGTATTGCTTGTAGGTGCTACAGAATTAGTAGCGGTATTAATGCTATTGCTCCACGTATAGGTGTTAGCACCAGAACCGGTGAGTAATACACTTTGTCCCGCACACAAGGTATTGGTGCCACTAACAGCTAATATTGGAAGGCTATATACAGTAACAGCTAACGAAGCTGCAGCTGCACTTTGACAGCCAGCGGTACTTCTACCAGAGAGTGTGTAGGTTGTATTAGAAGAAGGTGCCACAGCAATACTGGCTGCTGAGCTGCCATTGCTCCAAGTATAGGTTGTTGCACCGCTCGCAGTAAGAGTTACACTTTGTCCGTTACAAACAGTTGCAGAACCGGCAATCGATACTGTTGGTAATGGCATTACGCTAACTGTAATAGCCGTTCTTTGAGCAGAAACGCAGCCCGTGATATTCCAAGTAATTTTAACTGCACCATTACCAGCGCGACCAACAGTTGTACCACTAGATGGATCAGGCATAGTTGAAGCGCCGTCAATTGTAGAACCACTTGACACACCACCGATGTAGGATGAACCACCGCCACCGCCATCGTCGCCATATGCAGCACCACCGCCATACCAGCCGCCGCCACCGCCGCCACCGTCGCCAGCCATGTTGCCACCTTGACCAAAAGTACCAGAAGGATTACCAGCACCACCAGCAGATTGTGTGCCTCCAGAGCCGCTTCCATTTAATCCACTTAATCCACCACCAGCACCAGCTTGAACCGAGTTACCAGCACCACCGCCGCCACCAGCGACCAATACGCGGTTATTAAGTGATGTACCTCCTACACGAATATCAGAGGCGCCACCGCCACCACCGGAACAGCCGTAGGGACCAGCGTTACCGCCACCGTTAAAACCACCACCGTTGTTTGCGCTACAGTTACCTCCAACGCCTCCAACATAGATGTTTATGACTTGGCCAGCTGTTAAAGTCATTACGCCTGTTGCGTAACCACCTCTTGCTCCTGTTAATCCATCGTTACCTCCTTGTGCACCCCATGTTTGTAGGGTGTATGTGCCAGTGGCGGGAACAGTGAATGTTTGAGCACCGCCGGTAAAACTAAATAATTGAGTACTGCTTGAACTAGCTACATATGCCTCTGCATAATAGGTAGAAGTAGTTGCCACGTTTAGGTTGTAGTTAGCAGCTGAATTGGATGTACCAATTTGGGTACCACCACTAGCAACCGTGTACCAGCGAATCGCTGATAACGTTGAAGTAGCATTCAGGTTAACAGTCCCACCCGGCAAACACAGTGTAGCCGGAGAGGCTGTAACTGATACCGGATTGGCACATTGCGCTTGGAGTTTTTGATGACTCAAAAATCCCAAAAACAAAATAAATGATAGGGTAAATTTAATTTTCATAGGTTGTATTTGCGTCGCAAAAATATTGAATAATCGTATTTTCTTGGCGGATGAATGACTTGCGGTGACGCTAACATTAATCATCTCAGTTATTAATTTACATGCTAAAAAAACTAATTCATCTCACATATAAACTATTAAAACCCGATTATTTGTATTGTAGCGGCTATTTCATTTCTTTTTTACATTAACTGCTATTTGATTCAACCGCCGCGACTTGTTCGTGACGAAAAAAATCACATCTTAATGTGACGTATAATTACCTGTTCTTTTAGCTGTTTCGTGACGTAAAAAGTGCTTTCAGGCGGGGTGCATAAAATCAAAAAACCAAGGCGAGGTCGGTTACCTCGCCTTGGTTCTATTTCAAAGAGTTGAATTACTGTTTAATCAATTGTTTAACAGTAACAGTGCCATTTTGTTCAACAAGTTTTACGAAGTAAATACCATTCGTAAAGTTTGTCAAATCAACCGTGCCAGCGTTGAGTAAGGTGGATGTGCTGATTAGTTGACCGGTTGCACTATACACTGCTATAGTGGCAGGGCCATTTAATTCTATCATGAACTTACCGTTAGAAGGATTCGGATAAACCTTAATGCTAGCTACTTCAAGGTTGTTCAGACGAGTACACTCATCAACGGTTACGCTAATGCTTGCAGCGCTGCTACAATTATCAGTGGACACACCAGTAACAGTATAAGTGGATGTGATGGTTGGAGACACCGCAATTGTAGCACCTGTAGAAGCATTGCTCCAACTGTAGGTATCAGCACCACTTACCGAAAGGTTAATGGATTCCCCAGTACAGATAGTAACAACTGATGGCGTTGTTACCAACACAGGTAATTGATTCACGACAACACTTGAAAAGGCAGTGTCTGAACAACCTGCGCCAATTTCTCCAATCACTGTAAACGAAGTTGTGGTAGTTGGGTGTGAAACGGCTACACTTCCAGTTGATCCCGAATTCCAAGTATAGGTATTAGCGCCATTTGCTGTAAGCACCAATGAGTCGCCCATACAAATAGCACTGTAACTTGAAATTGTAACAACTGGGAAGGCTACTACCGACACGTTATTTACAGCTGTACCCACACAACCGTCGGTGCTAGTGCCGATTGCCGTATACGAAGTGTTCGCTGTAGGTGTAACGGCAATAGTGGTAGTATTGGCACCACTGTCCCATGTATACGTATCTGCACCTGTTACTGTCAATGTTAATACATTGCCATTGCAGACATAACTTCCGCCAGAAATGGTGAGGGAAGGAATGGCATACACTAACAACGAATCCACTTTGCTATTGTTACAATTAGCAGTGCTTGTTGCAGCAACACTAAATTGAACATAACCAGAAACAACTGTAGGTGTCATGATAATGTTAGTGCCATTAGAACCATCGCTCCACGTGTAGGTATTAGCGCCAGTAGCATTCACTGTTGCTGTGTTACCTGCACAAATTGGTGTATTGCCGCTGAGTACAATTACAGGCAGGCTGTTAACTGTTACGGTTACAACTGAAGCATTTTCACAACCGTTATTGTCGGTACCAGTAGCAGTATAAGATGTAGTAATAGTAGGTGTATCACTAATGCTGGCTGTTGTTGCAGATGTATTCCATATATAGCTGGTTGCGCCATTTGCCAGTAACATTGCTGTATCGCCTTCACAAATAAACGTGTTGCCAGTGATAGAGACAACCGGTAAGCTAAACACATTTATTGTGGCAGTTGCAAAACTATTACAACCTGTAGAAAAAGATCCTGTTACTGAATAGACGGTGTTGGCGGTTGGAGAAACTGCTACGGCAGCGCCGGTAGCATTATTACTCCAGCTATACGTTGTAGCGCCAGATGCAGTGAGGGTTGCAGTTGAACCAGTACATAAGTTGTTAGTTCCTGTTATGGCAACTGTTGGGTTTGGATTCACTGTAACGTTACTGATGAATGAAGCTGAACAGACACCGTTTATACCAACTACGGAGTAGCTAGTAGAAGCTGCTGGTGTAACAGCAATACTTGTAGTAGTAGCTGCGTTGCTCCAGGTATAAGTAGTAGCACCACTTGCCGTCAGCGTGATGGTCTCGCCCGCACACAGGCTTGTGCTGCCACTCACGTTAACGGTAATAGATGATTGAACGCTAACTGAACGCACGGCTGTAGTAGCACAACCGGCTGCAGATGTTCCAGTAACCGTATAGTTCGTGGTTGAAGCAGGTGTGACTGCATTGGCAGCTGCGCTTGGTCCACTCGACCAGGCATAAGTATTAGCGCCTGATGCAGTAAGGGTGGTTGTTTGTCCTTGACAAATTAAGGTTGTTCCTGCAATAGACAAAGTTGGAATAGGATTCGCCGTAATTGTAACCACTGCCGTATTACCTAAACAACCATTGCTGCTTCGTCCAGTTAAACTATAACTGGTGGTTGTTGCAGGATTCACACTAATCGTAGTGGTATTTAAGGCGTTGCTCCATGTATAGGTGGTGGCACCACTACCTGTTAAAATCACAGCGTTTCCAACACACAACGTATTGGTACCGCTAATGGCTAAAACTGGAAGTGAGTAGGCCGATACAGCATAAGTTGCCGGCACGCCAGCACAGCCTTGAGCGCTGGTACCAGTCAATGTGTACGTTGTATTACTTGTCGGTGAAACAGTATTGGTAGTGCCATTCGCACTATTGCTCCATGTATAGGTATTAGCGCCATTGGCTGTTAACACAATACTTTGTCCGACACATAGACTGTTAGCACCACTTACCGAAAGTGCTGGTAAACTATATACAGTTACAGCTAGTGAAGCAGCTGAAGATGCCAAACATCCGGCTGCTGAACGACCTATAACAGTGTACGTGGTTCCCGTGGTAGGGGCAACTGTAATACCACTTGCATTGCTGCCGTTGCTCCAGGTATACGAGCTCACGCCATTTGCTGTAAGCGTGGCTGATTGACCGACGCAGACAGATGTATTTCCGCTCACAGAAACAATTGGTAAGGCAATCGTTGAAACAGTTAAAATGGCTGTATTTCCTGAACAACCATTACTACTCAATCCACTCAAACTATAGGTGGTATTATTAGTTGGGTTAACTGAAATGGTTGAAGTAGTTTGTGAATTACTCCAAACATAACTTGACGCACCACTACCAGTTAATAACACAGATGAACCTAAACAAACAGTATTACTTCCTGAAATGGCAAGTACTGGTAATGTGTAAACGGTTACGGCCTTGGTTACAGGTAATGCTGCACAACCTTGAGGACTAGTACCATTAAGTGTATAAGTGGTTGAAGCCGTAGGCGACACCGAGTTGGTGCTAGCGTTACCACCATTGCTCCACGTATAGGTAGAAGCACCTGAGCCGGTTAACACTAAAGGTGAGCCGCTACACACTGTATTGTTTCCGGCAATGCTAATCACTGGTGTTGAGTAGACCGTAACTGCTAATTGCTGAGCAGCGCCTGAACACCCTTGCGCATTGGTGCCATTTAATGTCAACGTAAAGTTGGTTGACGGTGTTACCGCAACGGTTGAGTTACTGCCGCCGACTGACCAGTTGTAACTGTTGCCACCAGATGCAGAATAAGTAATAGCTTGTCCATTACAAGCTGCGGTCGATCCTGAAATTGCCAAGGTTGGTAAGGCAATTACGTTTACACTGAATTGAACACTTGCGGCAGCACAGCCATTTGAGGAAGTGCCAGAAACGGTATAAACAGCATTGCTTGTTGGTGCCAGTGTGCTAGAGGTGCTTGCCGTACTACCGTTAATACTATAGGTACTTAAACCACCTGTTAAGGCATAGGTAGCCGTTGTATTGGCACAGATAGATGGACTAGCTGCAACGGTAATTGCAGGAATTGCATAAATGTTTTGTGTATAGGTTTTTGTTGCACCAACGCAACCTGAACCGCCAGTAATAGTTACTGTGTAAACTGTAGTAGATGTTGGGTTAGCTCCGATTGTTTGTGTTGTAGCGGATGTAGACCATGAATAGGTTAAACCACTTAATGCTGGAGCTGATACGGTATATGCCGCAGGAGAGGTAGTGATACCGGTTCCAGAGGTAACGAAACGAATTCGACCGTTGCTGCCATTACCTCCTGTTTGTCCACCGCTGTTACATCCGCCAACACTTAAACCACCAACACCCGCGTTCACGGTAATGTTTGAGCCTGAACCTGAATAAGCGACTGTTTCAATAATGATTGAGCCACCTGCTCCACCACCGCCAGCAGTTGCACCGCAACCGCCACCGGGAGAACCGTTACTAGCATTGTTGCCGTTTACGCCATTAGAGGCAATGGCCCCATTTATTACCAATGAATTGGTAGCAACAAACACGATGCCTCCACCATTTCCACCTGCGCCATTGAATGCGCCGTCTTCATCGGCACCGCCTTCACCGCCGGCACCGCCCATGAACCAAGTGGTTAGACTCGTATTACCGATGGCGCTGCCACCAGTTCCAGGGGTATGTCCCCAGTTGACACCGGTAGAACCAGCTGCAGCATATCCACCGCCGCCGCCGCCGCCTGAGTCACCACATCCGGTACCGCCGCCACCGCCATTGACGTTGGCATTGTTCCACGCTGCATTGTTGTTACATGGTCCAGCACCGTTACCGCCGCTGGCATACCCTGTTCCTTGAATGCCTTCTCCTTGTCCGCCGTTGGCATTTCGCCATAAGGCACTTTTTTGGGCTACACCACGGTAACCCTTACCATTGGCATTAATAGAGCCGCCTGAATTAATGGTGACAGTGCCATTCGCCCTAAAACATAAAACTCCGCCAGTTGTGCCATTCCATGCATTACAAGTAATAACGCCGCCACTTGCCACGCTTACATTGCTGTAATGAGGTACTTCAATAACTTGGTGTTTAATACCACCTGTTGTATTGTAAGTAGTTGTAAGCGAAGAACCGAAGCGCAAGGTATCGCCTGAAATACTTGTAATAACGGCAAAATCATACTTACCAGCTAAATTAGTAGAAAGATTGGTATTAGGGTCCTGCATACAAATTACTAACACTTCATCGCCTACGGCGAATCCTGAAGTACTGGCAACGCGCACTTTATTATTTGCTGCGCCCGTGGTGTTGGTTCCAACAACCGCCGTGCGAACGGCATCGGTAAAATGGGTGCCTGTAACGTTGAGTGTTCCTGTAACGCCGGTGCCGGCGTTAATAGCTGAAGTGGTTGCAGTAAGGACTATGGGGGTGCCTGGACAAACGGTTGTTGCTGCGTTACTTCCTACTTGCAGCACACAATTCGTTTGAGCATTCACACGCACAGCTCCTGCTAATAATAACATACCAGCAAAAAATTGGAGTGATTTAAATCTTTTCATAAAACAAATTAAATGGACAACGAAATTATTGATAAAACCGCTACCGATTTTATGACAAAACCCTGAGTCCCTTGTAAATAAAGGGATTCACGTGTAACATCTGAATTAATTCTGTAAATTTTCAAATGAAATAACTCAGTTATTTGTCTATTTACTCACTTATCGGTTAAATTCTGACATGGCAGTTTATCATTTTGATTTTTGTGATGTAAATGATACAAAATCCTACATATGTGGACTTATCGTATTTTCCGCATACACCACATTATGAGGAATTTGGACGTAGTCTCCACCTCCCAGCTCATTGACCCCTTGAAACAATTTGGATGTAAGATTTGGTAGTTGCCAATCAAATAAGGGCTTTCAGTTGTGAATTGAATTTTTTAACGGGACGGGTTCTACGTGAATAAAAATTGATTGTTGGATAAAAAGTCAATCGAACTCAATTGGAAACGAGAATTATACGTTCAAGGGAAATTCAATAAAATAGTGGTTGACCACCTCTATAACTTCAAAAAGCGTATTAGTCATTTTTTAAATTCAGTTTGTACTGAAACGATTTAGTAAATACCACAAACAACTGGTGGCAAGGGTAGCAACGCTTGTCTGATTTCTGCACCAACAAAGCCTGCTTTTAAAATGGATTGTTGAGCAAAACCTGCTTTGCTATGGTAGCTTTAACACCAAGGCTGATTTGATGGCATTCACCATTCACACTTGCACCGTCAGACAGTGAAAAGATCGGACTTATGAAAAGATGAATTACTAAAGTTAGTTGGGCGTAACCCACTGTTTTAATCTATCTCGCTGTCAAGTAGAAAAAAGAGCGGCAGAAAAAAAGAGTGAGTCGTTTCGGCTTTCGCTCTCCACTCTCACTCCTTTATGGTGGTCCCGGCGGGAGTCGAACCCGCAACCTTCGGCTCCGGAGGCCGACACTCTATCCAGTTGAGCTACGGAACCGGAAGTGCAAATATAGCCCTATTACATGGATCGAAGTGAATTTTGTGCTTTGTTTTTATGAATATAAAGGGGTAAAGTACCTGCCGAATTCAGCCTCCCGTGTTCCCGCTTTGTGACATCCTAAGTAACTGGACGGTTTTTTGATTAGAAGGACCCCTTTTTCTCACGAAAACCAGCGGCACCAACCGCAATAATATTGTAAATTTAACGTTCGAGTTTTATGTGGTTAATTCGCTATTTCTACCTGTTGTTGCTAGTGTTGGGGTTTGCTGCCGTGAAGGCTCAAACGGGTCCTCGTTCATGGAAGGACCATTTAGGAATTAGTTCATGTAATTCTGTTGCCCGACTCAACCGCACTATTTACGCGAGTAATAAAAATGGGGTGATTCGGTTCGATGAACAAAAAAAAGAAATCGAAACGCTGAATAAAAGTAATGGCCTCAACGATGTTGGTGTGCGTTTGTTACGTGTTAACCCGAATAACAACAAACTGCTCATCATCTATAACAATTGCAATATCGATGTTATTGATGCTGCTGGCACCATTACAAACTACCCGTATTTCAAAAACAAAACGATTGCTGGTAGGAAGTATGTTAACGAAGTCACCTTTCTTAAAAACGTTGCCTACCTGGCGTGCGGTTTTGGTATTGTGGTTTTTGATATGGATAAACTCGAAATCCGCGACACGTACTACATTGGCGCGCAAGGTGCCGAATTAGAAGTGTTTCAACTAGCGCTTAACGACTCCCTAATTTGCGCTGCTACCGCCACAGGTCTTTATGCTGCTAACTATAAAACAAGTCTATTAAACAATTATGAATCGTGGAAAGCGCCGAAAGAACTTCCAAAAGGTCCCTATTGCGGTGTTATCTTTTCATCGAACCAATTTATTTCTGTGTATTCTGAATACAGCACCGACCGCACCAAGGAGGGTCGCGATACGTTTTATGTGAATACGGGTGATAAGTGGAAAGTGTTTGGCGAACTGGGTGGTGGACATTCTATTGTAAAAATCGGCACGTTTATGGATTCGATTTTTCATTCAATAGATAAATTCGGTGTTGCGATTCGTAAATCAAAAAACGCCAGCTTGATGCGGGTTATCTATTCGTTTAATGACGAGGTGTACCCAGTGGTAGTAAAGGATCTTTACTATGGCATCGATTACTCCATGAATCTCAGCTACTGGGTGGCTGATGAAATATACGGCCTCTTTCAAAGTTACTTCAGTTATCTTAATTCAGTGCCTGTTAAGGTAAATGGCACGCATAGCAGTTATGTTTCAAGTATCGATGTTTACAACGGCACCGTGGCTATTGCCCCCTCCTACCCTGAACCTTCGGGTGCGACCATTTATCTGAAAGAAGGCTTGAATATTAAAAAAAATGGGGAATGGAACTACCTCCCTCCTATTGATAGTGCCGGTAATGGCATACTGGATTTTACATCGGTATTACTCGATAGAAAAGACCGCACAGTTCTTTGGGCAGCGAGTTGGTACGACGGTATTTATAAATACGAAAATGGGGTGCTAACAAAATCCTACAACGTAAAAAATTCTGCACTCGCCGACTTGTTTAATGGCATGACGCATTGCATTTCACTAACTAGCGACGCTGATGGAAATGTGTGGTTTGCACAAAGCGATTCAAAAGACCCTGTAGGTGTTATTAAACGCGATGGCTCCATGATTAAGTACCGCCAAGAAGCAGGTAAATTCACGCGTAAAATTTATTTCGATAAGAACAAACAACTATGGACGTTGCACGAAGCGGGCGGCGGTATTACGGTGTACAAGTTCAATAATTTCACCATCGCTTCCACACGCACGTTAAGCGCTGAAGCGGGCTCGGGCAACCTTGGCTCCAACGCGGTGTACTCAATTGCCGAAGACCAAGATGGGCGAATATGGGTTGGCACCGAAGCGGGCATCAGGGTGTTTTACTCGCCTTCTAATATTACCACCGCATCGAGCTTTGATGCACAGCCAATTAAAATTGTGCAAGATGGAAATGTGGAATTGTTGCTGGAAAAAGAAACGGTAACGTCTATCGTTGTTGATGGCGCAAATAACAAATGGGTGGGTACCCGCAGCGGCGGCGTGTATTGCTTCTCACCGGATGGCATCACCCAAATTTATCACTTTACCTCGGCTAATAGTCCTCTTTACTCCAACAACATCATCGACTTAAACTACGATGCAACAACCGGTGATGTGTACATAGGAACCGATGTGGGACTTCAATCTTTTAGAAGCACCATATTAAATGGCAGTGAAAATTACAATGGCGTAATGGCCTTCCCTAATCCGGTTCGTCCCGATTATACGGGCACGGTACTCATTCGTGGACTCATTGACCAATCGATTGTAAAAGTAGCCGACCCTTCGGGTAATGTGGTGTGGGAAACAGAGGCAGAAGGTGGACAAGTAGAATGGTCATTAAAAGCCTTCTCTGGCTCGAAGGTGGCCCCTGGTGTTTACTTGGTTTACGCCTCTACGGCTGACGGCAGTTCGAAAGTGGTTTCCAAAATTCTGATAATGCAATAATGCGAATTACAGATAAGGCGCTAGTGCTGCATACCACCAGGTATGGCGACCGAAAATACCTGCTTACCCTTTTTACTGAAAACAACGGACTAATGACCGTAGCCGCTATGGCCGGCAAACAAGGCGCTAAGGTGCGCACCTCGTCTTTATTACCCATGTCATTTATTGAGGCTGAAATTGATTCGCGCCAAAACCGCGATATACAAACCCTCACCGAATCACGCGTTTTTTTGGCCCCCGATTTAAGTGGCTCTATTAATAAACTTTCAATCGCTCAATTTCTAAACGAAGTACTGATTAAAACCTTGCGCGAACAAGGCAGTCACCCCGATATCTTTGAACTGTTATTACAAGTGGTAACCGTTTTAGAAGGCAGTGAAAAATTGTACCTGGACGTGCATTTGTACGCCCTTTCTGAATTAGCCAAACTGCTTGGGTTCGGTCCACAAAACGATCGTGCGCACGGCGGCCCGTATTTCGATTGCCGCGAAGGCTGTTTTGGGAACATAGCGCTGCCCTTTCCCCTTGGACTAGACACCGCCGACTCCTTGCTGTTTTCAGACTTTCTTGAGTCCGATTTAACGGACTACCAATTAAACAACGAAAAAAGAAGGCGTCTGTTGGACATTTTTATAGCGTATTACCAATTGCATGTCCCCGGATTTGGCGAATTAAAGAGTCTAGACGTATTTCGCACCCTCTTCAGTTAGGTCCATAAAAAAACCGCTTGCCGGAGGGCAAACGGTTTTAATTCCAAAATGGAAAATATTATTTATGCGTTTTCTCGCTGCTTACAGTGAGCTTTTTGCGGCCCCTTGCGCGGCGTGCAGCTATTACACGACGGCCGTTGGCAGAAGCCATACGTTCGCGGAAGCCATGTTTATTTTTCCTTTTGCGTTGCGAGGGTTGGAACGTGCGTTTCATTGTATAAAAGTATTAAACGTTGTTTGTTTAAAAAATGGAGTGCAAATATAGTGATTTTTTAGTTCCTGACAAAAAAAGCGTTAATTCTTTCTGTTTCCATTACACAAATATGACATTTTTCGCCGTCAAATAGCCTAATTTTGTACGCTATGGCCAAAAACAACGAGTCCAATACCAGCAAAACACCGACTAAGGACGAGCTCCCAAAGGCTAAACTCTCATTAAAGAACCTGCGCCGTTCTTCGCGATTGTTTAAATACCTGGGGGCAGAAAAATGGAAGTTTATTCTCGGAATGGTATTTTTAGCTGCCAGTGCCGGGGTCGGCCTCATTTTTCCGATGAAATCGGGCGAAATGTTGGGTTATATCGGCGATTCTTCTTCCGACACCGAGACCATTCGGCAAAATTTAACCGATGTGGGGCTGGCCTTATTGGTTATTCTTATTGCCCAAGCCGCCTTCTCGTTTGGCCGTGTTTATTTGTTCGCTCAAGTAACCGAAAGCATTTTAAAGGCGGTGCGAAAAGACACCTTTCAACGCATTATTCAAATGCCCATGAGTTTCTTTTCAAAAAACCAGGTGGCCGAATTAAGCAGCCGCATAGCCACCGACATTAATGTGTTGGGCGATGCCTTTACCATCAACATTGCTGAATTCATCCGCCAATCAATTGTTGGTATCGGTGGCCTCTTTCTTCTTGTTACACGCACCGACTGGGTTATTGCCAAATGGTTCTTAATTATTATTCCCCCTTTAACCGTGGTGGCCATTTTATTCTCACGGCGTATCCGTAAGTATTCTAAAACGTACCAAGAAAAAATTGCCGAATCCAACGTAGTCGTTGGCGAAGCCTTTACCGGCATAACCAATGTAAAAACGTTTACCAACGAGCCGTATGAAATAAGCCGCTACGACCGTATTACCAACGAAGTGAGAGCCTTCGGACTCAAGTACGGCATACTCAGAGGCACCTTCTTTTCATTTGTGATGGTGTTTGTATTCGGCTCCATCTTTTTCATTTTATGGCAAATGTTGTTTGCTTTAAAAGTTGATCACAGCATTAAACCCGAAGCCTTTGGTACGTTTATGATGTTGTCGCTTTTTGTCGCTGGTTCACTCGGTGGTTTGCCCGAACAAATCGCCTCTATTCAAAGAGCCCTTGGTGCAACCGATCGTGTATTCGAATTAATTGACGGCGAAATTGAAGGCATTGATTTAGACGATGCCACCCAGCCCCATAAATCACAAGGCCATATTGCCTTTGAGTCGGTTTCATTTCGCTACCCTTCACGCCCTGATTTTGCGGTGCTGAACACCATCAGTTTTTCGGCCAATCCAGGCGAAACCATTGCCCTTGTTGGCTCTAGCGGCTCTGGCAAAACCACCATTGCATCCCTGATTTTGCGTTTCTACGACCCCCTCTCTGGCCATATTAAAATTGATGGAAAAGAAAGTCGCGATTATTCTTTAACCGAATTGCGCAAAAAAATTGCGTTGGTTCCGCAAGACGTTATTCTCTTTGCAGGTACCATTCGCGATAATATTGCGTATGGTCGCCCCAATGCTACCGAAGCTGAAATCGAAGCCGCGGCAAAACAAGCCAATGCCTACGATTTTATTCAATCTTTTCCAGATAAGTTTGATACTAAAGTAGGCGAGCGTGGCATACAATTATCAGGCGGCCAACGTCAGCGTATTGCTATTGCGCGTGCTGTACTTAAAAATCCCGTTATATTGATTCTCGACGAAGCCACCAGCAGCCTTGATAGCGAAAGTGAGCGCTTGGTGCAAGAAGCACTCGACAAATTGATGATGGGTAGAACCAGTGTGGTAATCGCTCACCGCTTAGCAACTATTCGTAACGCCGACAAAATTATTGTCCTAGATAAAGGCATCGTCAAAGAATCGGGTACGCACCAAGAGCTCATGCAAGTAGAAGGCGGCTTTTACCAAAAGCTAAGCCGTATGCAGTTTGATCACGATACCACTAGCGGTACTTAATAGCCACTGCCGTAATGTAAGGCGTTAAGAAAACGTACTTAAACTCCACCTTAATCAGCGCATCATAGCCCGCCTTATCGGCCTTCTCCGTTAATTTTTTAAGCAGGCGCGTGTTGGAGTGGTACGCCGTGCCCATGCATTCTACATACGCCACTTCGGCGTAAGGCTTTGTAGGCAATGAGGTTACAAACACTTCCACCTTTCTATCGGCTACAGGTAACGTGGTGGTATTAACAATAGCACAAGCCGTAAACATAGCGACAAACAGCGCTACACAAGCTAATCGTTGAATCAATCGCATGACACTCGTTTTTACGTTAAACGATTAAAACAAGTAGAATCGTATAAAGAAGCGGCTTGTTTTTTTGGTGTTTCAATAAATAGTCAAAATCGTTTTTAGGCAGTTGGGCGTGCCCCCTCGCAACAAATGGGTCCTTACCAAAAAACACCTTCACCCATTTGTGCGGGGGTCGGGCCACTACAGGCTCCGCTTCGCTCCGGTTTTCTCGTCCCACGCAGCAAAAGGGCTTTACCGACAAACACGAATGCCCTTTTGTGCGGGGACGAGAAGAACCAAGCCTTGCGTGTCCCTCACGCGCATTACGGCCTCCCCTTCCACTGCCCGTTTTCGTTAACGCCACTTTACGCAACAGCTACATGCCATTTATGGCGTAAACAAAACAGAAACGAGTACCTGTTAAAGCAATCACAGCCGTAAATTGACGTAAACGCATAGAGTAAACACACAGAGTAAACGCACAGAGTAAACGTGCGCCCCCGATTGAAGCGGCAGCCCAGCGCAGACCAGGGTTAGCAGGCGATGAGCGGCGCAGGCCCCACGGGCAACGTGGGGACCGCGCACGCCATCAGCCTGCTTACCCTGGGATGTGCTGGCTACAGCGGAAAGCGGGTTAAGGCGCCCAATAACCAAAAAATAAATTCCCGAACAATCAAGTAAGTTAAACCGCTTTAGGTGCAAGCGTGGTTAAGCCAGTCGGCCTATTTTTGAAATTGCAATTATTTCTTTTTGTAAAGCGGCACCGTAGAACACGGTTCGCCATACATCATGCTTTTTACCACCGGCTGCAAATGGTGCGCGAGATACACATACGCAGCATCGGGCACAGGCTTATCGCCGCACCCCTTCACCACCACACGCGCTTCAATAAATTCGTTGAGTGGAATGGTTGTAATCACCTGTTTGTACCATTCAGTCAATGCCGCTGTGGCCGAGCCAAACGTTAATTGTTTTACAAACGGCGCAGCCTGAACAGCAATGAGCATGTAGGCCCAAACCGGAATAATGGCATCTGCCGAACAATCAACCGCTAGTAGTGCATCTTGGTACTGTGACCAATCGTGTGTTTTAACGAATTCGCGAAAATCCTTTTCACGTAACAACAAGCCTTCGAAAAGCACCGGTGCCACATCGAGTGTTTTTACTTGAAAGGGCGGAAAATACGTTTCAAGATCAACCGTAATTAAGCCACTGGTGGCCACTTTATTTACAATATCACTCATACTAGTCAAAATTACACCTTTTGAACAAATACCCGTTGTAAAATTCCTTAAAGAAGGGATAAAGGCATGGCATTTGTAGAAGGGTTGAAACTAACTTAGCTGTTTAATGTTTTACCACAAATTGAGAAAATTGAATTACCTACTGTTAGCACTGATGGTCAGTGTATCAGTATTCGGACAAGATAGCTTGATTATACATTACCAAGTGCGTATGCCCTACGCTTACACCGAAAGCGCCGCGGTAAGAGGCATCGAAGTTGACATCATGAATGAGTACTTACTGTGGTTGGCAACCAAGAAGAAAAAAGCAGTTGGCTTTAGGTACGTGCAACATGCCGACCAGCAATCGGTGGTAACGGCAATGAAATCGGGCAATCCCAATAATTTCGGTTTAATTTCGGTTACCCCTTCTGCCGAATTAAGTCGAGAAATTGACTTTACTGTGCCCTACCTCAAACACGTTGCCTTTTGTGTAAGCAATGGTAATTCACCAGAAATAAAAACAAAAACAAAGGACGATGTCATACGTGTGTTAGGCGCTATGTCGGCCCTTACAGTGACCAATACCAGCCTTAACAACTACCTCAACGATCTCAAAAAGACCTACATACAGGATTTAAAAATAATGACGAAGCCAGACGACTTTCTCATTCTTTCAGAGATAACAAAAAACGTTTTGTACTTTGGTTATGTTGATGCCGTACATTTTCAACAATTCCTAAAAAGCAATCCCACCAAGGTGCTCAAGGTTCAAAAACCTCTTACGGTGTCAAAAGACCCCTTTGCGTTTGCCTTGCCAAAAAACAGCAACCACCGCTTACTCTTTAACGAATTTTTTAACACCTTTAAAACCACCCCTGCGTACAAGGCCCTACTTGAAAGGCATTTAGGCGCTTACATGGCTGGGAATGTATCGCTTTAAGCATCGGTCAATCAAAGCCTTTTAGTATCTTCGCTGCAATGATTGCGATAGACAATACATTGGTCAGCGAAGACCTAATAAAACGAAAATTTGTTTGTGACTTAAACGCCTGCAAGGGCGAATGCTGTGTAGCTGGCGAGAGCGGTGCCCCATTAGATGAAGAAGAGTTACCCATTCTCGATGAGGTTTTAGATAAAGTAAAACCGTATATGACTGCTAAAGGCATTAAAGCTGTAAAGAAGCAGGGAACCTGGGTAAAGGACAGCGACGGTGATTACACCACCACCTTAGTTGGTGAAGGCGAAGAATGTGCCTTTGTGTTTTTTGATGAAAACAAAATCGCCAAATGCGCCATCGAGCAAGCCTACCTCGAAGGAAAGATTACCTGGAAAAAACCCATTAGTTGCCATTTATACCCCGTACGCATTACCCCCTACAAACAATACGACGCCGTTAACTACCACTCGTGGTCTGTTTGCAAACCCGCGTGTGAATGCGGAAAAAAACTCGACGTGCCCGTATATAAATTTTTGAAAGAACCCCTCATTCGTAAATACGGTAAGGATTGGTACAAACAACTTGAAAACAGCGCTAGACTAGCTGAAGAAACAAAGAAGCAATGAAGATATTAATTACCGGATCCAACGGATTACTTGGACAAAAACTCGTTTACAAACTGCGCAACAAAAGCGGTGTTACCTGTATAGCTACTGCTCGTGGCGACAACCGTCTCGTTGAAACTTCTGGTTACGACTATTATCCACTCGACATCACCAATGCTGCCGAAGTTGAAACCCTCTTCAGAAAACTTAAACCGGATGTGGTTATTAATACAGCCGCTATGACCAATGTGGATGCTTGCGAAACAGAGCGCGAAGCCTGTTGGGAGCTGAACGTGTCGGCCGTTGAATACCAGGTTGAAACACTTGAAGCGTTGCATCAAGAAGACCAACAGTACCAACCCCATTTCATTCATTTGTCGACCGATTTTATTTTTGACGGTTCACATGGCCCCTTGGATGAAGACGAAATTCCTAATCCACTTTCTTACTACGCAGAAAGCAAATTAGCAGCAGAGCGCATTGTTCGCGGTGCACGTATAAATTGGGCGATTGCACGTACGGTGCTCGTTTACGGCATTGTTGACAACATGAGCCGCAGCAACATTGTATTGTGGGTGAAATCAAATTTAGAAGCTGGTAAAACCATTAACGTGGTGGATGACCAATTCCGCACGCCCACCTTGGCCGAAGATCTTGCCGATGGCTGTATACTCATTGCAGAAAAACAAGCCTCTGGTGTGTTCAACATTTCTGGTCCCGATTTCATGAGCATTCTTGATTTAGCAAGAGTAGTTGCCGATTACTATGGACTAGACAAAAGCCTCATTCGTCCGAGTAAAAGCACCGATATTAAGCAACCCGCCAAACGTCCACCCATTACCGGGTTTATTCTCGATAAAGCAAGGCGTGTTTTGGGTTACAAGCCCCACACGTTCAAGGAGGGCATTGCCCTACTCGAAGAACAGCTAGCGGGCAAGGCGTGATATCCACGTTCAGTTAGTTAATATCTTCATATCTACGCGGCTTGGCCAACCCGCGAATCGCCTACATTTAAGGCACGGTACTGTGTCAAATCCATTAAAGAAATTAGCCGGACAAACGGTCGTTTACGGCTTGGGAACTATTGTGCCCAGGTTATTAAACTATTTACTCACACCCTTTCTTACGTACGGCTTTACTGCTGCTGAGTTTGGCATCAACAGTGAACTCTATGGTTACATCGCTTTTTTAAATGTGATATTCACGTATGGCATGGAGACCACCTTTTTTAATTTTTCATCGAAAACAGAAAACAAGGAAGAAGTTTACAATACGGCGTTGGTCTCGCTCATCACTTCCACGGCTGTATTCACCGGACTGCTTCTCCTTTTTTCATCGACCATTGCCCAAACACTTACCACACCCAATGCCACTTATTTGCCTAAATTTATTGTGTGGTGTGCATTTATTATTGGTACCGATGCCTTAATGGCTATTCCCTTTGCACGCTTGCGCGCCAACCAACAAGCGTTAAAATTTTCACTGCTCAAATTATTTAACGTGGCGGTCACATTTGGTCTCACCATCTTCTTGTTGCAGTACTGCAAAAAATCGTTCGAAGCTGGTGATACCGGATTTGCCGCCTCCCTTTACAAACCTGAAATTGGCATTGGTTATGCCTTCCTTGCCGCCTTGATCTCTAATTTCGCGACACTGCTACTGCTAGGTCCCGAATTCGCCGGCATAAAATTTACCATCAATACCGAATTGCTGAAATCGATGTTAACCTATGCTTGGCCGTTGGTAATACTCGGATTAGCAGGGATGGTTAACGAGACCCTCGATCGTATCATTATCAAGGAGCTCATGCCCGATAAATCGTTGGCACAAGATGCAGTTGGTATTTACAGTGCTTGTTATAAAATTGCCATATTAATGTCCATTTTCAGACAAGCCTTTCAATTTGCGGCAGAACCCTTTTTCTTTGGAAAAGCCCGTGATAAGGACGCACCCCAGACCTATGCCGTGGTAATGAAGTACTTCGTTATTTTTTGCCTCTTCATTTTTCTCGGCACCACCCTTAACCTCAACTGGATTCAATACTTTGTTGGAGAGAATTTTCGTTCAGGCATGGCGGTTGTTCCCATTTTACTTATAGCCAACATTTGCCTTGGTGTGGTATACAATTTATCGATATGGTTTAAGTTAAGTGGCAAGACCCGTTACGGCGCCATTATCGCCATTGGCGGCGCCATTGTTACCATTGCCCTAAATGTAGCCTTTGTGCCCACGTATGGTTACATGGCCAGTGCATGGGCCACCCTTGCAGCCTATTTTACGATGATGGTGTTGTCTTATTTTTTCGGACAACGTTACTACCCTATAAAGTACAATCTTCGGGCCCTCTTCACCTACTCGCTTATTACATTGGTTGTGTACACCCTTTCGAGTTGGTGGCATAACGCCGTTAGTTTTGGCGCCGAAATCGTGCTCAATAACCTGTTAATACTCCTGTTTGCAGCATTGGTGTATAAACTAGAAATTAATAACCTGAAACGCATCAGGAACCATGCCGGTACACGTCAAAATAACCAATAAATCGAATCACCCATTACCCGCTTATGCAACAGCCCAAGCAGCCGGTCTTGATTTAAGAGCCCACCTTGCAGCACCTGTTACACTGGCCCCGCTTGAACGCCGCTTAATTCCGACTGGACTATACATCGAGCTACCCGCAGGGTATGAAGCCCAAGTTCGTCCACGCAGTGGCCTCGCATTTAAACACGGCATAACTGTTTTGAATTCGCCCGGCACTATTGACGCCGATTACAGAGGCGAAGTGGGCGTATTGTTGGTGAACCTTTCGAACACGCCCTTTGTTATTGAAAACGGTGAGCGCGTTGCGCAATTAGTCGTAGCCACCTATGCCCAAGTTGATTGGGTAGCTGCAGAACAACTCAGCGATAGCGAACGCGGTGAAGGCGGCTTCGGCTCAACGGGCAAACACTAAGCTTCTGCCGACACTTGCTAGTAGCGAATGCCTGCTACTGAGCCCTAAGTCTTTGTCAATAGGCCTATTACTCGGCCAACTCGGACACCTATTTGCAAAATTCGAAATTATTGCGTATATTCTCTTCTCATCATGACCTCTGCTATAATTATAACCCTTTGCGTATTGTTGTTGGTAGCGTATCTATTTGATTTCACTGCACCCAAAACAAGAATACCTTCAGTTGTACTGTTGTTGTTGTTGGGCTGGACCTGCCAACAAATTACCAAGGTGCTTCACTTTGATCTACCAGACCTCAACCCTGCCTTGCCTATATTGGGCACAATTGGACTTATACTCATTGTATTGGAAGGCTCATTGGAATTAGAGCTAAAAAAGAGCAAGCGAAAAATGATTCGCAATGCCTTTATCATGGCCTTATTGCCAATGTTGGTGCTCGCAGCCGGCATCACCTTGGTATTGACCTATTACGGGTGGAACAATCAACGCATTAACCTGGTGAACAGCCTACCTCTCTGTATTATCAGCAGTGCCATTGCAATACCCACTGCCCGCTCGCTATCAGCGACAACTAGGGAGTTTATCACTTATGAAAGCAGTTTTTCTGACATTGTAGGCGTTTTGTTCTTCAATTTTTTGGCATTGAATACCACGTTTGAATGGGCAACAGGACTAACTTTTTTCTTACACATTTTAATTATGGTGGTTATTTCCATTGTAGCTACCATCTTCCTCGCCATGATGCTTAATCGCATCAAACACCCTATCCGTTACATTCCCATATTACTCATCGTCATACTTATTTATTCGGTTTGTAAAATTTATCATTTACCGGGACTCATTTTCATTCTGCTCTTTGGTCTATTTTTAGGCAATCTCCTTTCGCTTCAGCAATTGCCATTTTTGCAACAGGTCAATTTACAGCCACTCAAGGAGCAAGTGCACAAACTGCATGATATACTAGTAGAGGGTGCTTTTTTAGTACGTTCGTTGTTCTTCATACTATTTGGCTTCTTATTAGAAACCAGCGACCTGTTGAACACCCGCACCCTCTCTTGGTCGGTTGGTATTACCGTTGGCTTGTTTGTTATTCGCGCCATTCACCTGCGCCTATTAAAACTTCCCATAACAACCTACTTACCTATTGCACCGCGTGGGCTCATCACCATTTTATTATTTCTTTCCATTGAGCCCGGTGATCAACTCGTGTTATTTAACAAATCATTAGTGATGCAAGTGATCTTACTTTCAGCGTTGGTAATGATGTTTGGCATGATGTCTCAAAAAAAAGAATCGGAATCGCACACATAGCAAAAAAAAACGGGAATCAAGGATTCCCGTTTCTCAAGCTTGGTAGCGTTATTACTCTTTAATGAGTTTTACTGTTTTCACAGCCTCACCATCCTTTAATTGCAAATAATAGAGGCCACTCGGTAGTGACTCAACCTCTAATACCCCTTCGCTCGCCGTTGGTTTAATCGTTTGTAACAATTTGCCTTGAGCGTCGAATAAGGTTAAAACACAGTTTTTATAATCGCCAGTCAACGCATAATTTACCGAGCCGTGCGTTGGATTAGGCACCAGTTGCACCACGCTTCCTGATTGCTCATCGATGCCTGTGCATGCTTTTACTGTTATGCTAATCGAATTAGTAGCTGAGCAGCCCGCTGAATTCGTGCCCACAATTGATAACGTGGTATTGGTTGTTAAACTCAACGTTTGCGAAGGAGTACTAACCCCGTTGCTCCAGCTATAAGTAGAAGCTCCCGAAGCCGTGAGGCTCACCGATTCCTTTGCACAGATAGAAGTGCGGTTGGCTGCCACGGTAACGGTAGGATTCGGGTTCACCGTTAAAGTACCATAGGCTGTATCGACGCAATTGGTTGTAAAAGAGCCAATCACATTATAACTATAAACGCCAACTGCAGCAGGCGACATGGTAGGGAACGTGGTGGAGTAGGTATAATTGGTTGCACCGCCCGCCTGAATTGTATAAGAACCGCCCAGACAAATAGAGCCAGAGCTCGCTGAAACAACCGGGTTGCTATTCACCACTATGGTGGTGGTTGCGGGGTTAGGCGAATCGCAGCCATTGCTGCCAGTGCCATAAATAGAGAGTTGTATTACACCCGGCGCTGGCGATATGGTAAAGACATTGCTTACGGGCAGCGCCCCAGGTTGTAGAGTGTACGTGGCACCGCCATTAACTGTTATAGTTGAAACTTCACCCGCGCAAATTGTCGATGGTAAAATACTTGTCAACGAAATGAACGGCAAGTTCAAGCTTGTAACCGAATAAGTAATAGCATTGGAGTTTCCGCAGGTATAAGTAGCCATTACAGAAATTGATCCACTGAAACCAACCGTTGGTATGGCTATGGCGTTGGTGGTGCTAGTACCACCGCTCCAGCCGCCTGGCAACGACCAGCTAAATGTTTGCGTTGCTGATGGCGTAGCTAACGAATAACTCGCATTTGAGCCGATACAAACAGACGAAGGGCCCGTAATTGTGCCCGTTAATGGTGCTGGCGTGTAGGTAGTAATAGGGGTCCAGCGATACGCATCTGGCGTGCTCACTTGAAACGTTGAATTACTGCGACCACTAACCGTTGAACCTAAAGTGCCTGTTTGATTTTCAATGCCTTGGGTCCCAGTGTAAATATTGGTACCAGCAGAATTAATACTAGCAGAGTGAATTTCAATTCTATCAGAAGTTTCATACAAAACAATTTGTCCTGAGTTGATGCTGGAATTGTAACTCCAGATGGGCACTTGGCTATACGTTACCACGAACATTCTATTGGGAGCCGTACCAATAGTTGTGTAGGTAATTGAACCACCCATGTTGGGGTCAAAATCATTCATATTGAGTGCGATGATGCCATTCGGAGAATTGACATCTGGAAAGGCTTGCGAAGGATTGGCAAAGGATAAACTAGGAGGCGAGCCCATATCCATTTGAATAAAGCCGTTCGAACAAATTAGAACAGCGGTATAAGTCGTGCAATAGTATTTGAAGTTGAAACCAATAGGTAGCGCCGAAGTAATACCATCATCAATAGTGGGTGATAGTTGGGAAATAATATTGGTTCCACCCGTAGGGAACTGCGAATAAGTAATGGCAGACTGCGAATAGGTGTAACACCCGGGTAAACATTGCGCTAATCCTTTTAAAGAAATAAACGCAAAAAGAAAGAGTAGTTGGATTGTCTTCATGTTAGTGGCTCTTTTAGTAAACTTAAATTTACATTATTCCAAAACCGAAAACAAGAAAAAATGACCGATTATCAAATTATTTCACCTTTAAGAGCGCTTTCAGTGTTACCCTAAAAGAAAAAACCACCCATTTCTGAGTGGTTTTCTGCTTAGTATCTTATAAAATTAGGCGGTTGCGTTGATGCCTTTGAGCACAGCAGCCATCGTTTTACCAATTTCAGCTGGACTCTCGCAGACGTGAATACCACATTCGCGCATGATTTGCATTTTTGCCTGAGCAGTGTCTTCTGCGCCACCAACGATAGCACCAGCGTGACCCATGGTACGGCCTTTTGGTGCAGTTTGTCCAGCGATAAAGCCTACCACTGGTTTTTTATTGCCATTGGCCTTGATCCAACGCGCAGCGTCCGCTTCGTAGCTACCTCCGATTTCACCAATCATCACAATCGCTTCGGTATCTGGGTCGTTCATCAACAATTCAACCGCTTCTTTTGTCGGTGTACCGATGATAGGGTCGCCACCAATACCAATAGCGGTGGTTACACCAAGACCTGCCTTAGCAATTTGATCCGCGGCTTCGTAGGTGAGGGTACCACTTTTTGAAACGATGCCCACAGTTCCTTTTTTGAACACGAAGCCTGGCATAATGCCCACCTTGGCTTCACCTGCGGTGATAACACCCGGGCAATTCGGACCAATGAGGCGACACGTTTTGTTCTTGATGTATTCTTTAGCGTAGATCATGTCCTTAACAGGAATGCCTTCGGTAATACAAACAACCACTTTAATGCCCGCGTCAGCCGCTTCCATGATCGCATCTGCTGCAAAAGCAGCTGGAACGAAAATGATAGACACATCGGCGCCGGTTTGTTTAACCGCGTCAGCTACTGTATTAAAAACTGGACGATCGAGGTGTTGAGTCCCCCCTTTACCAGGTGTTACACCACCAACCACATTGGTTCCATATTCAATCATTTGAGTGGCATGGAAAGTTCCTTCACCACCGGTAAAACCCTGTACGATGACCTTTGAGTTTTTATTTACTAATACTGACATGATCTCTAAATTTTGAAACACGAATATAGGTACTTATTTACTGAGGGCAAAATGATAGCTTTGCAACCGTGGCAGAAACCATAGAAATATATACCGATGGGGCCGCCAGTGGCAATCCGGGTCCGGGTGGCTTTGGCATTGTGATGAAATTTGGCACCCTGCGCAAGGAATTTTTCGGGGGGTACCGCCGCACCACCAATAACCGCATGGAACTTTTGGGTGTCATTGTTGCCCTAGAACAGATTAAAAACAAGGACATTCCCGTTGTGGTATATTCCGACAGCCGCTACGTGGTAGATGCCATCAACTTAAAGTGGATTCAACGCTGGCGCAGGACCAATTTTGAGAAAAAAGCCAATGTGGACCTCTGGCTGCGGTTTTTACGCGTATACAACCCCAAAATCCATTCGTTTGTGTGGGTGAAAGGCCATGCCGATAATGCCGAAAACAACCGTTGCGACCAACTCGCCGTGCAAGCCTCCAAACAACCCAATTTACCCGATGATCCGGGGTTTGAGGGAGAGAGGAAGTTGATTTAAGGGTGGATTTTTAATTGTTAAAGGTGAATTGTAAATGGTTAATGCGTTAACAATATATACGCTTCGAATTGAGAGTGGAGAGTTGAGAATTGAGAATGGGTTTATCTAGACTTCGCGGCCTTTGCTTCTTCGCGTTGTCACCCTGAAGCGAAAGTCACGAGCATTTTCATTCACCAATCACTTTCTGCTTGAAGGGTTGCGCCCCCTAAAAATTGAAAATTGAGAATGGAGAATTGAGAGTGCGTTTATCTTGACTTCGCGCTTGTGCCCTGAAGCGAATGCCACGAGCATAGTCGAGAACCAATTTCTTTCTGCTTATTGGGTTGCTCCTCAGCGGACTTTGCGTCCGAATTAATTGAGCGTTGAGTCGTTGACGTCCACTTACTTCGTATCTGCCGAGCGGGCATCCATGGCGTCTCTGAGGCCATTGCCGACCAACATAAAGGCGAGCACCAACAACATAATGGCCATGCCGGGAAGAAAAGCGAGGTAGGCTTTGTCCATCAAAATATATCCGTGGTGGGCTGAGGTGATTTCTCCCCACGACGGAATAGGCGGCTGTGCGCCTAAACCGAGGAAACTCAAGCCGGCCTCCATTAAAATAGCAGTGGCAAAATTACTGGCGGCCATTACAGCAACGGGTCCTAGAATATTTGGTAAAATATGTCGCAAGATAATGCGCGAATGGCTATAACCCAACACCTTGCCGGCTTCAATGAATTCGCGGCTGCGGAGTGAAAATACTTGTCCGCGTACTAACCGCGCTACATCTACCCACATGGTCAAACCAACCGCTATAAACACTTGTGTTATGCCCTTGCCTAATACCAAGGTAATAGCAATAACCAACAACAACGTCGGGATGCTCCACACGACATTCATGAACCACGAAATAAAGGCATCGGTTCGTCCCCCAAAGTACCCAGCCATAGCGCCCAATAAAACCCCGATGAGAATTGAAATCACCACGGCTACCAAGCCCACACCCAAACTAATGCGTGTACCAATGATGATGCGGCTCAACAAATCACGCCCTAAACGATCGGTACCTAAAACGAACCGCTTTTTTACTAAACTGTTCTTGCGAATGGTTTGTTCGACTTGTTCTGATGACAACTGCTTGGTTTCACCGTTGAGCAAGGTAAAACCATAAACCTCTTTTTCAAACGTGGTTGGTTTTTCGGTGTTTAGCGCAAACAATACATCGGGTGCATAAACCGATTGTATAACCGGAACACCGTCTTCATGATACACGGCTATTAACTGACCCTTTGAAAACGACAAACTATCACAAGGCAGGTAATCGTAATTATCAGTAGCGCCGAAGACCATTTTTTCAAAAAAGCCAGTGACCACGGTATCCGTGTTTTTTCTAACTTTTAAAAACTGAACGGTAGTGCCCGGCGAAAGCACGTGCAACGCAGGGTTCTGTCGATTGGCATACGGACTCTCGTCGGGTGCTACCAAGTAACCCGTTATAGCAATGAGCACTGAGAAGGCAATAAACAACAAGCCGCCCAACGCCAATTTATTACGCTTGAAGCGTTTCCAAACGACAGTGCTTTGTGAATCGGCTGTATCGGACATTGTTGCAAGATACCCTTTCATAGCTTAAGCGAGAGCAGAAGTGTAATGCAAATATTAACGAAGGGGTGTATATAAGCTAAATGGCAAAAAGTTAATTGGTTGTGTGGTGTAAAAGCAAAGCGTTAAAGTGGCTTAAGGACAGAAGCGGCAGCCCTGCAAAAGCCGCCCTTAGCAAAGGAAAAGCTGGTGGGGCTCTGCGCACGAACGGAGAGACCCCACCAGCGCTGCTACTGCCTTTGCTTAGGGCGGCGTTGCAGGCTACAGCGGATGGCCTGGCCCCGGCTGGCTGCTACTAGCATTAAGAAAGACAGCCGGGGAAAGCCCCTCCTACCAAAAACAGGCCGAACCCTTTAAGGCGGTTAGGATCACGAACCCAGCTTTTCGTTAACTTTACCCTGTGTCATTACGCATTTATACAAAAACCGGCGATAAAGGCGAAACGTCTCTTTTAGGAGGCACTCGTTTGCCTAAACACCATATTCGCATTGAAGCCTATGGTACTGTTGATGAATTGAACTCACACATTGGGCTGTTGCGCGATGTAGCGGGTGAAGAAAAAATCGGTGACTTGCTGATTGCTATTCAGGACCGTTTGTTTACAGTCGGCGCACAATTAGCTGCTGACCCAGAGACCAACAAAATGCCCTTGCCCGCATTGCAGGAATCGGATATTACGCAACTCGAAAACGCCATTGATGAAATGGAAAATTTGTTGCCACCAATGAAATCGTTTGTGTTACCGGGCGGACACGTGCACGTATCGTATTGCCACATTGCGCGCTGTGTATGCCGAAGGGCCGAACGTGCGGTAATACGGCTAGCTGAAAACGAAAAAGTGGACGAAATAAATTACAAGTACCTCAACCGTTTATCGGATTATTTATTTGTCTTATCGCGTCGCTTAACCCAATTACTCAACGCTCCTGAAACACCTTGGAAACCGAAGGTATGAGTGCCTCGCCCGCCGATATTGTTGCCAACATGATGCAACACGACGCCTTTAGTCAGTGGTTGGGCATTGAAGTATTGGCTACCGATGATGGCTCGTGTCGCTTGCGTATGCAAGTTCGTCCTGAAATGGTTAACGGCTTTGGCATTGCTCACGGCGGCATCACCTATTCGTTTGCCGATAGCGCCCTCGCCTTTGCTAGCAATGCAGGTGGACAACAAGCAGTAAGCATCGAGACAAGCATTGCTCACATTTCCCGCATACTACCCGGCGACGTATTAATAGCCGAAGCCAAACGCGAAACAGAATCTAAAAAACTCGGCCATTACGCCATCACCATTTATTTAGAAAACGACATGGAGAAAAAACCAGTGGCGTTGTTTAGAGGAATGGTGTTTAGGTTGGATAAAATGCACGGTGGAATTGTTAATGGTTAATTGTGGGGACATTGAAAATTCGCAAGAATGGTAAATGGTTAATTGTGGGGAGATCTTGAAAATTCGTAAGAATGGTTAATGGTGGTGATATCTTGAAAATTCGCAAGAATGGTTAATGGTTAATGGTTAATTGTGGGGACATTGAAAATTCGTAAGAATGGTTAATTGTGGGGAGGTCTTGAAAATTCGTAAGAATGGTTAATTGTTAATTGTTAATGGTGGGGAAATCTTGAAAATGTGTAAGAATGGTTAGTTGTGGGAAAATGTTGAAAAATACACAGACATACAGCAGATGATTTGAATAGTTTCTTGGTGAAAAATTTTCAAAATGAAAGAAGAAAATGTCATCAAAAACAAATCCTATTCATTTGCACTTAACTGTGTGCAAGTTTGCTTGGCGCTTCAAAAAAAAGAAAAAGAGTACATTCTAACCCGACAGCTACTGCGCTCTGCAACGTCTATTGGAGCCAATATTGAGGAAGGAGGGCAAGCGGAGAGTAAGTCTGATTTCGTTCACAAATTATCCATTTCTCAAAAGGAGGCTTTTGAAAGTAACTATTGGATAAGGCTGCTAAGAGACAGTGGGCTTTTGCCCCAGAAAAAAGCAGATGAATTACTAAAGGATTGCGTTGAGTTACAAAAAATCATCACTGCCATTCTAAGAACTTGTAAACGAAACAAAGCTTAAAACGAATGATTATTGAAGGGGAAACTAACTTGTTTTTAAGACTTATTTAGAGACTCAATTGCGTAGGGTCATTCACCATTAACCACTCACAATTAACAATTATTTTTCTCCTTTCATTTTCCTCACATCTTCAATTAGCCGCGCGACTTGCGCTTTATCTGTGCCGTCGTACATGCCGCGGATGCGGCCCTTGGTGTCGATGAGGAGCATGAGTTCGCTGTGTAGGAAGCCTTCTTCAGAGCCATCGTCCTCAATGGCATTTACGAGGTAATCGTTTTTTGCTAGGGCATAAATTTCTTTTTTGGAACCGGTGAGCAAGTGCCACTTGCCCTTGATGGCGCCGTAGCTTTCGCCATAAGCGCGCAACACTTCTACGGTGTCGTGCATGGGATTAACGGTGTGTGAGAGCATTAATACCGAATCGTCGGCTGCGAATGCCGCTTGCACATCCTTCATGTGACGGCTCATAACCGGACAAATACTTTGACAAGTAGCAAAGAAAAAGTCGGCGATATAAATTTTTCCGCGCACCGTTTCACGGTTCACTTTTTCACCAAACTGGTTGGTAAATTCAAACTTGCCGATAGTGTGGTAAACGGTATCGGTACCGGTGCTGGTTTTTTCGCCATACACCGGTAATACTAATTTTTCGGTCGGTTGATTTTTGCAAGCGCCTAACAAAAACAATAGCGCTATGGCGGCTTTAATGCTTATTGGTAATTTCATTGTCCTTAACCATTTGATTTTTTTCTTCACGCAAGCGCAAATGTTTGTATTCTTCTGTAAGGCGTTTCACTTCTGCTACATAGCGCGCATCGTAATACCCGCGCACGTGGTTGTTGCCATCAATTAAAACAAGGCAACTCGGAAACGTGTAATACGGCTTGTGTTTGAACAAGGCGTCTGAAACTTGTTTTAAGGTATCGGTTGATTGTGCCAAAACGTTCACCCCTTCTACTCGGCCCAAGGCCTTCATGTTGGTATCGGTTTCAAACAGGGCACGTTCGCCAAGAATATAAACGGGAATATCTTTGAGTTTGTTCTTTTCATATTGAATGTACTCCCACAAGCCGGCAATGCGGTAGGAATCGTCGCGGTATTCTTTGAGCATTACCATGGCAATTCTTGAAAATCCTTTTTTATCATTACCGCCTGATAAATCGATGACATTTTGTGGCAAGGTGTAAAACAGCGTGTCACCTGCCGACACGACCTGCTTCGGTCCGTAAAATGGCAAACGGCGTGAGTTAATTGTACTGGTTTCGAGTATCAGCCAAAATGTAGAAGGAAAGGCAATGATTAATAGGAATATCCACCGTTTGTTCTTTTTCACAACCTAAATTTTATGCAAAGATAGGCAAGGAAGCGGTGGGATACAAACTATCAATTCCCCACCACCACAAACACGTGCGCATTGATCAGCGGGTCGGCGTGTTCAACAATGGTGTTGAGCCATTTGGGTCCGTACTCCCTCACAAACACTGAGAAGTTAAGATGCCGCTCTTGGGGCGTTTCATCAGGAAGGTAGCAGGCGTGCATTTGCTGCAACCAGTTTTGCTCGGTTTCCATCTTACGTCGAATGGCCTTGTTGAGCTTGTTTTCAATGCTCTTCAGGGTTTTATTAAAATAAACGGCACGCGCTTCAATGTGCGGCACCAACGTGGCGTCGGTACGAATGGCTATTTCTTTTAACCGTTCAAAAAGTCGGGCACTGTCGGTTTCGTCTTCTGCTAACGAAATTTGAGTGCCGGCTGCTTTTTGTAAACGCACTAATAGGTCCGACGGTTTTTTAAACCCATCGGCTAATTGCAATTGCATTTTGTTCATGCGGGCTTCCACCCGTTCAGGTACCACCGTCATAAAGGCTCGTGGCACCAATACCGGAAAATGAACACGCAACTGCTCAAACATGTTTTTAAATTCTAACCAATAGGCTAGTTCTCCGGGACCACCAACATACGCTATGTTGGGCAATACGAGCTGCTGGTAAATTGGGCGCAATACCACATTCGGACTCAATTGTTCTGGATGATCATGAATTAAGTCACGCATTTGTTCGGCACTAAATTTTTCCGATCCGTCTTGCAATACAAACCCATCTGCTACTTTATCAATCCGTACGCGTTGATTAGCCCGCAATAAAAAGAAATTAGATGGGCGCGGTTTTACTTGTGCAGGGTAGCCTGCTTTTTCAAGTTCAGCAACCGTGGCTTCAACTGATTGGAAAGGCACTTGCTCAAACAAGTCTTTTTCCATTACCGGTACCAACAACTGCTTCAGCGTAGCATCGTCACCATCAAACACCACAACGCCTTCTTTTCCGAACAAGGCATTTACCAAGTAACGGGTGGCATCAGCTAATTGCGTATGTTGCTCGTAGGCGGCTTTAAACAAAGCTTTGAGCCACTCGTCGTAGCTGGTCGCGTGCCAGTCGATGCTCAACTCATCGGCTAGTTCAGAAAGGCCTTCGGTTGACATACGTCCCAATGCGCCCGTTTGCTGCGTGTTCCACCGGTACATTTTTTCATTGGTGAAAAAATGATTGGCTTCTGGTAAATCATGGTCTTCAGACGCCATCCAAAAAACCGGAATAAATTTTTTGTCCGGATGCAACACTTGCAATTGCTTGCAAGCATGAATAACCGATGCAATTTTATAGATAAAAAATACAGGTCCTGAAAACACACACAACTGATGTCCCGTTGTAATAGTATACGTGCTTGGTTCTGCAAGTGCGGCGATGTTTTCGAGGGTAAGTTCAGACGTGTTGTTGGTGCGTGCCGCTTGTGCTTGCATGGCTGAAGTCAACGTTCGTCGCAGCTCCAGCGGCCATTGCATTTCGGTAATGGCCTGGTTCAATCCTTTTAAATCGGGGGTGTATTTATAAAACGCCGCCAATGCCGAATGCCCCGAAAGATAATCGCGCATCAATTGACTCAATTGTTGGGTTTCTTCGTGCGGTATTGGTTTAAAGGTGTACTTCATAATTTCGGACCATAAGCCAGGTCGCCAGCATCACCGAGTCCTGGTACAATATACGATTGAGCGGTTAACTCATCGTCCACCGCTGCGCACCATACGGTGTAATTTATCATTGGCAAATGCGATTTAACATAGGCCAGTCCTTCAACACTTGCAATAGCGGTAACCAGATGCACGTGTGTTGGCGTTCCTTTTTCGAGCAATGCTTTTACAGCGAGTACAAGTGAGGAACCAGTGGCCAACATGGGATCACAAAGGATGAGCGTTTTATCGGTGAGTGGTGGGCAAGCTGCGTATTCTAAAACAATTTCAAACGTATTGTTTTTATGGTGTTTACGAAATGCACTGATAAAGGCATTTTCAGCCCGGTCGAACACGCGCAGCAAGCCTTGGTGCATGGGCACACCAGCACGTAAGATAGTGCCAATAACAGGTTGCGCACTTAATGTTTGCGTTGTTGCAATACCCAACGGTGTTTGTGTTTCACTAGCTGTGTAGGCAAGTGTTTTGCTAATTTCATACCCCATGATTTCACCCATTCGTTCAAGATTGGTTCTGAAGCGCAACGGATCTTTCTGTATCACGGTGTCGCGCAGTTCCGCCACATAGTGGTTGAGGATGGAGTCGTATTGTGAAAGATTTTTAATCATGGTGGTAATTTTAAGTTAACAACGTTCTATGACCACCGCGTAACCTTGTCCTACGCCAATACACATGGTCACCAAGGCATATTGTTTATTGTGTTTATGCAAATCCAATGCTGCCGAATTCAAGATACGTGCCCCGCTCATCCCCAAGGGATGTCCGAGAGCAATAGCACCACCGTTTACATTGATGCGTGGGTCGTTATCGGCTAGTCCCCATGCACGAATGCACGCCAAGCTTTGCGCTGCAAAGGCTTCGTTGAGTTCAATCAAACCGATGTCGTTGAGGGTGAGTCCGGCTTTTTTAAGTGCTTTTTCAGAGGCTGGAACGGGACCAATACCCATGATGCGCGGCTCTACACCGGCAGCGGCGCCAGACACAATGCGGGCGAGGGGTTTCAGGCCGAACTGCTTTACAGCTTCATCACCTGCGAGTAATAACGCCGCAGCACCGTCGTTTAATCCACTGGCATTACCAGCAGTCACGGTGCCCTCTTTACGAAACGAAGGACGAAGTTTTGCCAAGCCTTCTAGTGTCGTATCTGGTTTTGCGAATTCATCGTGCGCGAATAATTTTGGATCGCCTTTTCTTTGAGGAATGCTAATGGCGGTTATCTCTTGCGCTAATCGTCCCGATGCCACAGCCGCTGCCGCTTTGCGCTGACTGTTGAGAGAAAATTGATCTTGGTCTTCGCGTGAAATTTTATAAAGGTCCGCCAAGTTTTCAGCGGTCTCGCCCATCGCATCTACTCCAAATTTATCCTTCATAATGGGGTTGATAAAGCGCCAACCGAAGCTACTATCGAAGAGTTGTTGATCACGACCAAACGGAGCTGAGGCCTTACTCATAACGAGTGGACCACGGGTCATGTTTTCAACCCCACCTGCAATCATAAGTGATTCGTCGCCCATCATGATGTGGCGTGCTGCATCCATAGCCGCAGAGAGGCCACTGGCACAAAGTCGGTTAACCGTTTGACCCGGCACACTTATTGGTAATCCCGCCATCAACGAAGCCATGCGAGCCACGTTGCGGTTATCTTCACCTGCTTGATTGGCGCAGCCAAGAATGACATCACCTACTTGTGTAAAATCAACCGTTGGATGCCGTTGCATTAATTGTGCCAGCACAAAGGTGGCTAAATCGTCGGTGCGCACGGTTGAGAGTGTGCCACCAAAGTTTCCGATGGCGGTACGAACCCCATCAATGATGTACGCATTTTTCATACGACATAAAGGTACGATTGCCGTTTATTAATTGCAGAAATATTCTTAAGAATTTTGCTGTAAAACGTTAATCGGCAAACGGACTTCTCCTGTAAACAACAGGTTTCTTTCTATAGGAATTTGGGCGTGTCCCCCGCAGCAAATGGGTCTTTTACTAAAAATGTGTTCACCCATTTGTGCGGGGGTCGGGCCACTCCAGGCTCCGCTTCGCTCCGGTTTTCTCGTCCCACGCTGCAAAAGGGCCATTGCCAAAAAATACCTTTACCCTTTTGCGCGGGGAACGAGAAGAACCAAGCCTTGCGTGTCCCTCACGCACATTACGGCCTAGTCATCCACTGCTCGCGTTGCGTTTTCTCCCACGATACAGAAAAAATGCCTAGAATCAGTAGCTGACATTTTTCAATTTTATGAAATTCTGAAAACACGCTGGCCTAACCTCCTTTAAAACCTAGAAAATCATTGCATGGATATGGAGTGTACACTTCCAATGCACGGCCAATTTGGTCTTCAGAAACACAAAAGAAAAATCACCTTACTTAATTTTCTACTTTTGCAATTCAGAAATTGACTGCATGAAATTAAACCTTACTCGTTTCACATTTTTCATCGCCTTGTTGTTAATGAACTGGCGTTCAATCGCGCAAGTAGCATTAGCCTTTAACGGCGTTAACAATTATGTTTCCACCAACGGCGCTCCGGTGTTGAACAACCAAGCACGCACCGTAGATGCGTGGATTAAAACAACCAGCACGGTCACCACACAAATGGTTATTTGCGATTGGGGAACGACCTCGGTAAACGGTTCACGTTTTACACTCAATACCATTGGCGGCAAATTACGAATAGAAGTGGGCGGTGTTGGCATTATTGGTACTACCAGTGTGAATACAGGAGTGTGGACCCATGTAAGTGCAGTTTATGACCCTGCCATTAGCTCTGGACCCAATGTCTTTCTCTATATCAATGGTCAACTTGAACTCTCAGGTAATTTCACTGGGTATTCTACGCTCACCACTACCAGTACAGTTGGTTTTAGAATTGGCGTAAGAGTTGATGGCATCAATTATTTCAACGGAGCCATTGATGAAGTTAAGGTGTACAATTATGCCCGCACGCAATCGCAAATTGCTGCGGACACCATGGAGGTGTGTGTACCACAATCAGGACTAGTGGCTTACTACCGCCTTAACGAAGGCATACCTAACGCTGTTAATACCAACAGCACCGCTACCGACTATTCAGGGAATACTAATACCGGCACTTTAAATTCATTTACACTTTCAGGCACCACCTCCAATTGGGTAACTGGCAGGGTGCGTTCTAGTTCACCAAGTATTAACGCGTCACCTAGCACCTTTCTTTGCAGTGGAAATAGCCTAACCCTTTCTACCAATGCTACGAGCAATTACACGTGGAGCAACGGCAATAGCACGTCCACCCTTATTACGTTAGCGCCAACTATTTCTACGACTTACTCATTAACTGCAACCAACTCTTTAAATTGTGTATCCGTTTCAACCATAGCAATCACCGTAAATTCAACGGTGCCAAACCCAAGCGTCGCTGTGGCGCAAAGCACTATTTGTCCAGGCATGAGCACCAGCTTCACCGCAAGCGGTGCCCCCAACTTTACTTGGAGTGGTGGCATTACCAACGGACAACCGTTCATTCCCACCACCACCACAGCATATACCTTGCAAGCCAGCAATGGTTGTGGCACTAGTAATTCGGTGTATACAATTACCGTAGCCCCTTTACAAGTAAGCACCTCTGTAAACAACACCTTTGTTTGTTCAGGCAGCACTTGTGCCTTAACCGCCAGTGCCCCTGTTACTGGTTTCACCTGGATGCCCGGCTCACAAACAGGCACTACCATTCTTGTTGCACCTATTTCTACAACGGTTTACACCGTTACAGCCAGCAATGGAACTTGTGTAGCTAATTCAACCATTCAAATTGCCCCGCAACCACGCCCAACCATTGTGCTCAGCAATTCGGTTGCTTCGATTTGTAATGGCGCCAACGCAAATGTTATTGCTAGTGGTGCTGGCACCAATGGCACCTACACTTGGTTACCAAGTGGCGTTACAACAGCTTCCACCTCCGTTAGTCCCACAGCCAACACCCTCTACACCGTCATTGCAACCAATTCCATTGGCTGCAGTTCTACAGCCAACTTTCCGGTGATTGTACTGGCCTCACCAACCCTAGTTGTAGTCGCTTCAAAAACGGTAATGTGTATTGGTGATAGTATATTGGTCAATGCGAGTGGTGCCGACACCTATATTTGGAACACCGGTGCCACCATCAGCTCCCTTTACTTGAAGCCAACTACCAATAACACCACTTATTCTGTTATAGGCACCAACACACTCAATAGCTGCACGGCAGGTGCCACAGTAGGCTTAGCCGTTATTATCCCGACAATAGTTTACACTTCTACAGCCAGCATTTGCAACGGCAAAAGCTTCACATTAACCGCCAGTGGAGCGAGCACTTATTCGTGGAACAGTTTTCCTGTGGGCAGCTCAGGCCAATTTTCAGTGAGTCCACTCAATACCACTACCTACACCTTAATCGCTCTCACCTCTACATTAAGCACCAATTGTTTAAGCACCCGCGTTGCTACGGTATTCGTGAATCCATTACCAACTATTACTGTGGTTGCTAACGTGCCAACCATTTGTGCAGGTGAAGCCGTAACGCTGCAAGCCAACGGCGCATCTACCTACAGCTGGAACAATGGTGCTACAACAAATTCAATCGTTGTTACGCCTAGTTCCACTACAACTTACACCGTTATTGGAACCGACAGCAATAATTGTTCAGCTACACGCAGCTACACCCAACAAGTACGCACCTGTAGTCAGATTTCAGAAGCTATGGCTGCAAATCCACTCGTAACTGTATTCCCGAATCCAAGCAGTGGTTATCTGCATGCCGTGTTTTCAACCGGCGGCATCAAGCAGGTCTATATATACAACCTTCTTGGTGAAATGATCATGGCATCAACCTTTGAGAACGAAGAGCAGGAGATTGACCTCCGTCATTTACCAAAAGGTGTTTATAGCCTAACTCTAAAAAGCGAAAAGGGCACACAACAGTTGCGCTTGGTATTGCAATAATAAGCGGCTTATAGGCCCATTGGCTATTAGTTAATTTAGCTTAGTCAATTGATAACATGCAATACGTTTTGATCTACTCTAGCAATTGGGTCATTGATGAACCAATTCTAACACCGCGGTTGTCTGCATTCTGTCCACTTTTGCCGCGAATAATCGCCGCCAAGCAAAAGCAGTTGTTGCTTAAAGTGCATAAAAAAAGGGGCTGTCTCAAAATTTGAGACAGCCCCTTTTTAGTGATTCCTTCTTATTGTTGTTTCTTTTGTTCTTTCTCAATAGCCTCGAGCGTTTTAAGCATTTCGGCTACCTGTTCAGCACCCAAGCGTTTTGCTTTAATGCGTTTGTCTTTATCCAATACGTAGATAACAGGGGTTGAGTAGATATCGAAGTTCTCTTTCAAGTTGTTCAAGTGAATTGGATCGTAGTAGTGAAGGAAGTCGGTCAATTTTTTCTCAACGATAAATTTCCTCCAATTGTCATACAGGTCATCCTTGGTTTGAACAGCCACTACTTTGAAGTCGATTTTTCCTTTTAGTTTATCGAGTTCTTCTTTTAGTTTCGGAATCTCCGTTTGGCAATGGCCACAATCTACAGCCCAGAATACGAGTATGGTGTATTTTGCATTCACACCATAAAGTGTTTTAAACATGGGTGTGAGCGGGGTGATGTTTTTGTAATACAAATCAGTGATGCTTTTGCTGGTAGTAGCGGTGTCAAAGCCCATTTTACGCACCTTGCGACCATCGGCTGTATCAATCAAATACAATTCCTTCACTTTTGCATCGAGCAAGAGGTTGCGCATAATGTCAGCGCGGTCTTTAATTTTCTTTATGGTTTCAGCGTCATACACACCACAAGCACCACCGCTGGTGATATAGCGGTCACACAAATGCACAAACACTTTGTCAAAGCCCATAATTTTGCTTTGTTCGTACTTGTATGTAAAGTGTCCGAGTAACAATTTATAAATCAAATTACAGTCACCGGTCTTAGCCATTACTTTGTCAATCTCAGCAATAACGGTATCAGGGTGCATGAGAATAACGCTCTCGAAGTATTTCTTCACACGGTCGTCAAAAAACGGTGTGCGAGCAATACGATCGTCTTTAAAATCGATGCCATCGAAAAAGTGGTTTTTGTAGTAGTAGTATTGCTCAATAGTATCGGCCTTGTTTTTAGGCACCTTGCCCCATTCCTTTTCCGTTTTGAGGTTGAGCACGTCGTACAAGTAGCTGCCCTTCACTTTAGCCATGAAATCCACTTCGTACTTCTTCACTTCATCGTTGAGTTGTTTGATTTTCTCATTCATGAACTTGGTAGAATCTTCCTTGTTCATGCCCTTGGTTTTCTCACGGGTTTTATTGAAGTCCTGATTTTTTCCAGTGATGTACCGGATGTAAGAAAAGAACTGATCATTTTCTTTACAGTTCGGTGCTTTAATTTGTCCCATTACATCGCCTACTTCCGACGACATGGTGATGTTTTGACACTCGTTAATGAAGAAATCGAAGTACACGGTTTTTTCCTGGCTCACCACGGTGTACACACCTTTATCCAGGTCTTTTTTGCCTTTGAAAACAATTTGTCCGTTTTTCACGTTCTTAGCCGTGTCAGAAATGTACTGTTGATCGAAGGTGTACTTGACTAAAAACACCATCGTATCCTTACATCCTTTAAGGTTGATACGGATGTCGTAGCCCTGAGCGCGCAGAGAGGTACCGGCCAGGAGCAGGGTAGCGAATAAGAGGGTTAACTTTCTCATAGAATTGTTATTGTTTTTTTCTGTTTTTATCTATTTCTTCTAATCGTTGAATAATATCAGCAACTGCTGTCTCTTCGATTTTCTTTGCCAATATGCGGTAATCCTGATCTAACAAGTATATCACCGGCGTGGCTGTAATATCAAACTTTTCTTTCAAATTATTGATATGAATGGGGTCAAAAAGATGGTAGAAATTATCGAGTTTATTCTCTACAATGAATTTTTTCCACTCTTTGTACAATTCTTCCTTTGTCTGAACCGCCACCACTTTAACATCAACGGTTTCTTGCAGTTTTCTAATTTCCTTACTAAGCGTAGGGACAGCGGTTTTACAATGACCACAGTCGGCGGCCCAGAAAACAAGCACCACGTACTTCGCACGGGTCATGGTTAACGGGCGAAGCATTTGCACAATGGTTTGTTGATTGGCACGGTACAACGCTGTGGCCACTTCACTGGTTCGAGCTGTATCAAATCCCATTTTGAGCACCTTAGCGCCATTGGCTGTATCAATGCCATAAAATTCAGGGATACGTGAACCAGGGAGCAGGTTCTTGATAATGGCTACTCGCTCCTTAATTTTCGCAATGGTTTCTTCATCGTAATACCCTTGTGTTTTTCCGTTGACAATGTAGTTTTCACAAAGGTGGACAAATACTTTTTCAAAGGACTGTGATTTACCATTTCGGTCAAAAATCATTTCCTTATTGGTTTCGAATTTATACGTGAAATGACCCACCAAGGTGTTGAACACGGTAGAACCCGGTGTACACCGGCGCATCATATTATCAAAATCCTTTATAACACTATCGGGTTGTTGCGGGACAATGCTCTCAAAATACGCCTTGATTTTTTCTGCGAAAAATGGGGTGTTGAGTAAACGATCGTCCTTAAAATTGAACTCATCAAAATAATGATCGCGGTAGTAGAAGTATTGATAAACGCTATCAGGACGGCCATTGGAAGCCTTCGGGACTTCTGCAGGGTAGTGTTCCCGCTTCAATTTGAGCATGCCCGATACAAAACTACTGCTGTTTTTATCAATGTAGTTCTTTTCGTAAGCTTTAATCTCATTGTCAAGCCGGGTATGCTCCTTTAACACCATCTGTGCACTATCTTTCTTGCCTTTGTATTTATCACGCACGGCGAACAAATCGGCGTTTTTGGCGTTGAGATAGCGAATGTAATTGTAGTAACCATTGTTAACAGCATCGTCAGACTTCAGCGTTTTGGCCATGTCCTTTACATCGGCAGTCACACTAAATTTTTGATTGCCATCAACAATGAACTGAAGGTAGAACGAATTGCGTTGTTGGTTGGCAACAATATAAACACCCGATTCAAGCGGTGTAGCGCCTTTAAAGTGTACAGCGCCATTCTTTATATGCACGCTGCTATCAACAATCGGTACTTGATCGAAAAAATAACGTGCTAGGTAAACGGTACTATCTGTTAGCCCGCTGAGCTGAAACTTAATATCATACCCCTGTGCCTGCAATCGCGCTCCACCCATCAACCAAGTGATGAGGAACAGCCATCCGGCGTATTGAAAAGAGTATCGATATAAAGTCCGCATTTTTTTAGGGCTTACAAAGCTATCAAAATTAGCAATTGCGTTATCTACGACTCAAATCCTGTACCATTTTTTTAAGGTTACCCTTATAAATATTGTTAAAAGCAAAATCGAGACTATCGTGCAAATTATGATATTGAGCAAAACCCGTCAACCATGCATTCTGTGCGGAAAGCAACGATTTTGTGAGATACGATTTTCTTTGCTCACTGAAAGACTTGTTCTGCCTGATTGAATACGCAGTTTCACTCAATAATTTTCGTTTTCCAGTCAAACAGCGTTCTGGGGAAACGGTATCGTAAAATAGCTTGAAACGGGTAGATGCGGTCTTCATAAACCGCCGAACCGCGACCGCCTCATTTAAACCACTTAAATAGGGTTTTATGGTGGCAGAATCGGTTTTAAAATACCTTAATGTTGCTTTTTCGGCAACAAAGGAGGCCAAATTTTCACTCAAATCGGTTGAACCCGCAATAAAACAGGTGGCATGAAAGAGTTCATGAAAGAGCACGTCGGCAAGATCACCTTTCGATTTCTTGAGCATATTAAACAAGAGGGGATCGCTGAAATAACCAAGGGTACTCCAGGCGGTAACCGCACTAATTTGAACGTCATACCCTTGACTGCGCAGTTGCTGAGCGGCCTGAATGGCCCTGTAATGCTCAAAATAGCCCCTGTATCCTGCCCTGCCAATAACAGGGTACCACCAGGTAATCGACTCGAGTCGGTTAGCATAACTGGCGGTAACCACCCATTGAATAGGACCCGATACGGTATCGATAGTCGTGTAATTCTTAGTTGGTAAAAACCCCAACGAGTCCACCGCAAACCGCTTTACTGCAGCTACCAAGGCCAGTTTTTCTTGCAGCTCCTCCGATTTCGGGTGAAACGCACTCACATCGATTGTGCGTTGCCAAAGCGCTACTTGGCCTACGCATTGCCGCAGCAAGTAAACCCACAAACCTGGATTAAAAGAACCAAAAACCAAGGTTATCCACAACAACATGCTCATCCACCACGTTAAAGGGAGACCTAGGAGTTGGATTCTGTATCGTATCTTTGTTTTCACTACGGTTTAAAGTTAGTGCGCAAATTCGTCACATACTTATTTTCTTTTATCAGTCTGCTTGTTTCTGCACAGGAACAACAAGACACGCTTGGCCAACTTTTTGGTGAAACCTACCAGGAGTTGAGGGACCTTCAAAAAAAAGTTTTTTATAGCCGTTCTGAAAAGGAACGATTTGAAGCCAACAAGGCGTTTATAGCACAGTGGGAAAAAATTGTGGAAATGCCAGAGGCCTTGTCGTATAAATTCGACGGTTTAACCGACGTGGCCATCCTCACCTCTCCCATGGGTCGATTAAGAATTATCACGTGGAACATTCCAAAAGACGATGGAACTCAATTGTACTTTGGTTACATATTAGTAACCAACCGCATTTTGGTGAAAAAAGGCTTGTTTAAAAACAAGTATGAAGACGAATACAGCGTGTACCGCTTACTTGACAAATCGCCGATAATAAAGAACCCAGAGACCCACGTAGGCACTGCCGACAAATGGTTTGGCATGTTGTACGTACAAATGGTTCCTTGTGATGGGTACATTACCTTGATTGGTTGGGATGGTAACGACAAGTTGACCCAACGTAAATTTATAGACGTGCTTTACTTTAAAGACGATGGTTCACCGGTGTTTGGAAAAGACGTGTTCGACATTCCGAAAAAAGCGGTGAAGCGCATGATGTTTGAATACAGTTCCGATATCACCATGAGTGTTCGATACATTGAACGCACTGGCCAGATTGTTTTCTCCCACTTAGCGCCCCGAGAGCGGGGCGAAGTATTAGAGGGCCAGTACCAGTATTATGGTCCCGATGCAGAATTCGACGGCCTTGAACAAAAAGGCGATCGGTGGGTGTTTGTAGCCAATATCGATATACGGAGTGATAAGGCCGACATGCCCGAGTCGAAAAAACCCAATCCAAAAAAACAAACTCCGGTTTATCGACCGCGCTAACAACGGCGTAATTACCCGTACACTTAGGGGCTTGTACGACGTAAGTTTATAACGCGCGACTACGCCAATTTTCTATTTTAAATCGAAGCAACCAAGTTATTGCGCAACCCGTTGAGTTAGCTGCAATATCCAGCACATCGGCACTACGGTGGCTGAACCAATTGGCTTGCATCCATTCTAAAGAAGCGCCATATACTATGGCAAGCGCCACAAGCAGCGACTTATACAAGGAATTCAAATTTCTATCCAATGCCACTAATACCAAACCAGCTGATAATACAAAGAAGATAGCGGCATGGACTAGTTTGTCAAAACTGAGCAATTCAAGCCAGTTGGCAGTAGGGATGTATTGTCCCGGTGTAGCACACAAGACGAAAATAAAAAGCGCCCATGCTGTGCTAAACAGCAATGGGCGCTTTACAATAAGAGACCAGTACTTCATTGTCCTGAACAATCAGGCACCAATCAAATTTTTATACGCATCAGCAGAAAGCAAGCCATCAACTTCAGATGGGTTGGACAACTTTACTTTGATGATCCAACCTTTTCCATAAGGATCGGTGTTCACTGAAGCGGGGTCGCTGTCGATATCGCCATTGGCTTCGAGTACTTCACCAGTAACAGGCATGTATAAATCGCTCACTGTTTTTACCGCTTCCACTGTTCCGAAAACAGCTTCCTTTTCAACCGTTTCACCAACGGTATTTACGTCCACATAAACGATATCACCCAATTCGCGTTGTGCAAAATCAGTAATACCTACTACTGCTTCGTCACCATTGACGCGAACCCACTCGTGGTCCTTGGTGTACTTAAGATCTGAAGGAAAATTCATTGTTTAATAATTTAAAGGTACAAATGTAAATTTTTAGTCGGATTTTCCACGTGTTACTGGATATTTATCCGCAAACTAAATCCGGTACTCAAATTAGCGGTTGGGAAGGAGGCCGACGTTTGAGGCGTGGTGCGAATGTAATCACAATACAACCTCAACGTAATGTTCTGGGTAAGGCTGTAATCGGCTGACGACCTGAGCGTGATGACGTTAGCTCCTGAAGTTGGCGCACTAGACCCATCCGAAATTTGACGTAAAATGGTGATGTTTTTGCGGTAGCTGAAATCCACTTTTACGTTGAGGGGAGCATCGAGGGACTTGCCCATGATTTTAATCTTTTTGAATTTCAAACTTTTTACCAAGTACCCCAAACCAATAACATATTCCTGTCCCTTGGTTTCAATAATCTGGAAACCAGTTAAGTTAAGGTTGGTGGTGCGGTCGCGCTTCATTTCTACGTTAGCCGTCACCCCGGTTTGCTTGAATTGGAAATCGAAGCGTAATAGTGGATCGTAGCGTTCAGACAAAGTGATGCTGTTTACCAGGTAGTATGAAACGAAGTTTCTGCTTCCTGTTGTATCAGAACTAACTGGCATGCGTTCTATTTGTGATACACCATCGGCGTTAAACAACACGTTGTTGCTGTAACCATTTACTTGGTACGTGCTGCGGTACCCGTGTTTCACCGTAATGCCCTTAAAGTATTTTTTCGCTAATTTCAATTTGCCCAAGCCATCCCAACTTACAGTCCAATTAGGCAATGGCATGGTAGGTAACATGTTTCGTGTGGTGTAATTCTTGATATCTCTTCCAGCATAAACGCGATAAAAAGTCCGCATCAACACGTCTTGTTGGTTACTAGAATACCCGTCTACCTCACCCGAACCGTTGTACGGTGATGAAAACGGGTTACTTGACCCCAATTCAATAGCTACCGTTTTACGCTCTGATAAAAAGGTATTAAACATTTCCGATGTGGTGCCATTCTTGCCGTCGCTAAAGCCTTTAAAGAACTTCATGGTGCTCATGCTGAAATTGCCTGTTTCACTCGGACTACTGTGGAAGTTGAATTCGTTATTGATATTGTCGTAGAGAATGTACTCGCTGCGACTACTTTGTTTTGAGTAATTACCGCTCAACTCTATTTTTAATGATGAATGTGGTTCAACACTGGCCTTGTAATTGTAGTTGCGTGTAAAGGTTTCGGTATAGGAAGTAGTTTGGGAACCGACCTTTGCTATCCAACCCTTTTCAGCACTTCGTTCACGTATGGCTGCATCGTAAAGGCCCGTGGTGAAAAGGAATCCAGGAGCTTTGTTCTCTCTGAAATCCATACCACCGTATTGTGAGCTTGGTCTGAAATTCGGCAACAGCTGACCGCGTGACTCTGTATACGAGAGCTGAATGTTTTTCACCATCATCAACGTGCGGGCAACGGCATAAAGCGCCTCGGTGACCTTACTGTCTTTCTTGGTGGAATCCTTGGCAATTTCACGTCTGCCTTCCTTCATCGGTGGCTTGGCGGCATTCGGATTTTTCATGGCAGCATCCTTTCCAAGTTTTGGTGTCAATGCTTTTTTCAAGAAAGGCACTTTGTTATACAAGGTTAACATGTTCATGCTACCGGTAATAACGTGACTACCGGTGTTCTGAATGGTGTTCCCAATACTATCGGCCGCTGCAAATGGTCGGCGCGACCAAGTATAAGTACCACCAAATCGGTAACTGGCTTTAACAAAATCGAACAATGGAATTTTGTGAATTGGTATGTCCACATTCAAATTCATTTGTTGTCGAAAGACGGTGTTCTCTCCAAATTTACCCAGGTTCTGCACACCATCATTAATCATCGTGTCACGCCCATTCATAAAGGTGTTCCACACATAATCACGAGCGCCCTTTTTGTCCTTGTACATTTCACCCGGCGTTTCTAAAATGCGGCCTTCATTAACAGCGGTGTAATCGTACTTAATGGATTTGCTGATGTCCCACCTAAAATTATAATTGCGCTTTACAGTAAAATTTTTGTTGACCAAGGTAGGATTTGGAAACTCCGTATAACTGCTGTAAATACTGGTGACATCGCGGTTTTTCAAGGCTGAATAGGTGCGATCAACGTCCATCGACATACCAAAACTATTGGGCACCAACTGCAAATTGAAATCCTTAATCAAAGCATAGGCCTTTTTAGATAACTTCTTGGATTTCGAAAACGGTTTAAAAGAATACGGCGTTTTAAATGCAAACTGGTACTGCAAATTACCTCTGTAGGTCCTATCGTACCGGTATTCTAACGTCGAGTTCCGCTTAAACAATTCATTGTAAGCATAAGTAAAGGTGAAATTACTAATGTCCCACGGATACGGTTTGGCCTTCGGCTTTTTAAGTCCATCAATGCGCACATTGCTCAGGTTAAAGCCCTTTCGTTCAGAGTAATCTTCAACCATCTTGAGAATTTCTTCCTTCTTCGCTGCGTCGATGTTCGGATTTTCCTTGAAATCGCTCATGTATACATCCGGATCAAGTGGATTGAATAAAGGCGTGTTCTTGGTTTGTCCGAAATTATAATACACTGGCAAGTTCACCTTCCATTTGTCTGGGAAAAACTTTCCTGTGTTCAGTGTTGAACTCATGTCCCATGTACGATTGGTTTCCCTACTACGGTCGTTGATTTTACTTTCAACCCCGCCCCAGAAAGGTGATTTGTAGGTGCCTGTTAACGAAACCATTCCTAAGTCGGCTAATTTGGCCTGCACCTGTCCGGTCGTAGCCCAACCGCCCCGATTATCAAAATCGGTTAAGCGCAATTCGTTGACCCACACCTCGGCGCAACGTGAAATTCCTTGTGGGTCTTTTGGATTACGTATACCCACCATGAGTGATTTAATAGTACCGAGATTCGGGTTCCCTACTATGGTAATAGAGTAACCATCAAACGCCTTGGTGAAGGCGTTTGCCAGTAAATTCAAATCAGAATAGTATCCGTAGGACTGGTTGCGTAAATCTTTTACCAAGGTTACATCGTCAAACTTTAAATTGATTTCGTTTTCTGCCGGCCATACTGTTCTACGATCGTTATCATTGTCGTTGGAGTAAACTCCTTTTGGTGTTAATTTTAAAGGAACAGTGTACTCGTAATAGTTGTTGTTATAGTCAGAACCCACTCGGAAGAACAACTGCAAATCACCGTCGTTGGTGTACCCATCGCTGCTCTCGGCATGCACTTGCATTTTAATGTTCTTAAACATGCGGGTGTCGAGGTCGGTGTTTTTAAATGCGGCGCGGCTGTCGCCATCGCGCAAATCACACACCCGCATTTGTAAAGCCTGTTCGTTCATCAACACAAGGTTCGTGGTTTGAACGTTTTGCTGCTGCTCAATGCCTGGAGGCATTACGTAATTGACAGGGACTTTGTTTTCGTTTTCTTGCAGACTTACCGCCGACACGTCAAAGGAGGTACCATTATTATCTACAGCAATGTACTCGCCGTTTTGACGCAAATCATATTGGTACCGGCGCCAATCACTGCGCACCAACTCAAACCGCGCCATCCTCAGCACCACCGGTCGATCGAAGTTCTTTAAATACACGCGCATAAAACGAATCGAATTGAGGCCTTCGAGGTTATTCACGTTTTCTTCAAATTGTGAAATCGGAATTTTGAACTGGTACCATTTTACTGTTTTGGTTTCTCCACCAATGGTGGTTGACCCATCAAACGCATCTACAATAAAATTAGACCCTACTGCTGTTGCACTGACGTCTTGTGGATTGATGCGTAAGTGGTACTGATAATAACTTTCTGCTTCACTTAATGTATTGTCGCGGTTAATGTCTTCAATGTTTGGCAAGGTTGTGGCACCGGTTGGATAACCACCGCCATTTGGGTTTTGTGCCTCATACTGCTGTTGGGTCGGTGAATTGCCTTCAGCATTGTTATAAAACATGTAGCGCCTCAATGTATTGGCCTTGGCTTCATCGTAATCGTCGCCTCTAAAGAAATGGTAGCGGTCGCTGGATGGGTCTTCCTGAAAAGTTGCCTTGGCTAAGTCGGTATACGGCCCATTCAACATGTCGGCTAGTGGTCCTGCAAAACGCGCTCGTTCAGAAGCGTCATCCATGCCATCATAACCCACGTCTTGACTAGCCCGATCAGCATTATCTTGCGAAAAAGCATTGATAATTGGCGGCAAAACGGGAATGTTGGCCACGTTGTTGCTGTCGATTTTTAGGGACTTACTATTGTCAGAGGGGCCTGGTAAACCGTTCTCGTAAACCATGCGTCCATCTTTAACAATATCTTCACTGATACTGCCAATGTTGATGTACAAGTCACCACTTGGCAAGGAGTCGCGCGAAAATTTAGGATCGGTTTTTGGATCGTAATCTTCGTTGTAAGGATCCATCAACCAAAATTGAATGTACTCTACATTGGATGCTTGAAAATCATTCGTCTCTAAACGGCGCATGATACCAGCCCAGCGTTTATCGGGACGAGCCAAACTACCGTTGGCTGTTATCCCAGCTGAGTACTTAGACCCTTTTACGTCATAATTATAGGGTCCACGTTGATCGGGATAATATACCAAGTCAAGCAAGGGCAGAACAACTTGTTGACCGTTTGGTGGTGTTTTACCTGGAAAAAGTTCTGTTTCGAATACCTGGCGCCACATGTGGTTACCAAATAATTTATCGGACGAGTAATAACGCGGAGTCGTGCTGCCTTGATCGCGCGTAAACATAAAATCGACATTGTACCAGCTAAGGCGCGCACGGTTAATGCCGGTAAAGATGCTGTTCGACTCATTGGCCTCGGGAAAATTTCTAGGCTGACCTTGTGGAATACTGGCTAGGTACCACGCCGAAGCTGTTTTAATATCAATAAGGGATATAGATCCTTCGAAATCATCGATGTAGGAATTACCGCCATTGCTACGAATAGCTGCAGCATTGCCCGGGAAGAGTTTAGCAATTTCTGCACGGGTTGTAATGGAGCTCATTTCCTTCGTACTGAAAAGGGGCAATTTATCGAGAACCCTTGTAAGGAAAGGTACTTCAGCGCGATGGTTTACATCCGTTCCGAGAATCAAATTGCTTACAGGCTCGTCACCTATCGACACTTTTTGTGTAAGCGGCCGCTCACTAAAACGCAAGAAGGTGCCGCCAATGGTTAAATCACGGTTGACTTTGTAATCTAAACGTGTGCCCATTAAATTCTTTTGCTGCACACTGAAAAGGGAATTACTCTCAAGGGTAACTTTAATGGTCGCGCCTGAATTGATAATTCCTTCATTAATAATTTTTACACGACCTAGTGAGTAATCAACTTGGTAATCGGTGTTCTCTGTTAACGTAACGCCGTTGGCTGTTACTACCACCGCGCCTTGTGGAATGTTCATCGCATTGAGTGCGATTTCTGAACCAGAGGATGAACGATAGGTTCCCTTTAATTTGAACCGGTTTTTGTTTTGAATAAAGGTGGCGGCAGTTCGTGTACTATCGTACAATTCTGTAAATATGTAATTATTGGCAGTTGGAAAATCGGTTTCCTCAAAGCGGGATTCCAATCCACGACCAAAGGGTTCTGCCATTGGTAAGTAAATTCTACCGTTGGTTTGCAAAAAGGTTTGATTGGCTACTAAATCAAATACACCATCGGGATAAGGGTCGCCATTCACACTCAACCGATCACACCCTAATACGCGAATGAGTTGCACGCCGTTAATCGGACCACCGGTTCTTCCTACTGGCAAGTAAGGCATGTCGATACCGCTTTCAATATTGTTGTACACAACGTCTAAGCGAAAATCTTGTGGGTTTAAATTGTAGGCACCAATGCTGTAAACGTTTTTCATCATCAATTGCCAAACGGGTTGACGCACGTTAACAACATTGCTCTTTAATAATTTACAAACCAAGAGTTTCGAATTGTCGGGCACGTTCTCAGTGAATTCGCCTACTTGGTAGGTCTTGCCTTTGTAAGTGTATTGGTACGATACGGCCAACGCTTGCTCGTTGTTGAGCTGCTGGTTTAAGGAGATAAACCCGGTGCGGGAATTGAAATAGTACTCACTTGGATTGAGTTTGCGCGCATTACGAATGATGTTGTAATCACGACTGGCATCCATGTAAGCGCCAGATGCGTAATTGCTGTTTGAGGCTAATATTGAAGTAGAAAGTACAGATGAAACGTTGTCTATTGTACGGTCACGTATCATCCCATTTACACTGTTGGTAAGTATGGAGTAAAGCGAATTGGCATTGTTATAAGGCACGCTATCGGTTGCATCGCTGTCTACAATGCGATAAATGGTATTGGTTACGCCGCTGCTCTGTGCAGCGAGGTGGTCGCCGTCTTCTCCTAAATCTTGAAAGGCTGCAATCTGACGGGTTTGTTCAGCGCTCCCGTTAATGCCAACTACGTACACTTCAATTTTTGTGATGACTACTGGTGTATTAATCACCGGCAAGGTTCGCATCCAGCCGTCGTAATTGTCGCGGAAGTAATGACCGAGAAAAAAGTGACGGTTTTGTTCATACGCATCGGCTGATAACGAGAACTGCTGTGTTTGAGCGCCGCCCTGAACCGTGATTTCGGTTTTCTTTCCTTTTTGTTGCGATAATACCACGGTGGCTCTTAGTTTCCCAAATTGCAATTCGGTTTTAAATCCAAAAAGGGTTTGACTGCCAGAAATTAACGAACTGTTCAGCGGCAGGGTAACGTTTCCGGCTTCAATCTTTTTAATGATATCGTCTTCGTACCCGGTGTAATCAACTTTGATTTGATTCTCCCAATCAAAAGAGGCTTCGGTATTGTAATTGGTGGATATTTTAAGCTTATCGCCTATTTTACCAATTAAGTTCAACTGCAAACGCATGTTGAAATCAAAATTGGTCATGCGCTGCTGACGCTGGGGTATAGCGGGATTGAGGTTCTTATTGTACGTCGCACCAAATATTAATTCGGCTAATCCCGTGGGTTTAATATCAACTGTGGACCCACCAAAAATGCGGTCAAATAATTCACTGTTGACTTTTAATGGGGGTATAAGTCCCTGCCGTGGCTGCTGGTTAAGTTCATCGGCCGCCACACGCGAACGCCAGTAATCGCGCATGTCGCGCTTAAACATGTACTGCTGAAATTCACGGGGTGTCATGTACGTCGGTGGACGGTAATTGATGTCCCCAATTTTATCGGTAATCAAATAATTACCTGTGGCGGGGTCGTACTTGACTTCGGTTTTTAAATTCTCTGGATCTGATAAGTAAAGCTTCGATTTGGGGTCCTGCAAGGGCTTACCGGTTCCATGGTCGTCAAATTTGTATTTCAACGGCTCTTCTTCTTCCTCTGTATCAGGCGAATCAACTGCCAGTACATGCGCATCGGGCTCGTAGGTGGCATCCAGCCCGTCTTGTACAGGCTCTGGCGACGCCATAAGTCCCATCAGACAGGCTGTGGTAGTGGTTACCAGTAAGGTTTGTATGAGTCCGTTTATGCGCAAAAAATCAGAAGTTCTTTAGTGCTGCTTTTATTAAAATTTCTACTTGGTCAGATGGCACGCCCTGCTGCTTGATGGCCTTTTCGATGGCTTTCTCGGCTGCGGCACGTGGGAAACCCAAGGTGACCAACGCCAATAACGCCTCCTCCTTGCTTTTATTGTATGTTCCGTGCAGTATCTGGGACATGCCCCCCTCGTGTTTGCCTAGTTTTCCTTTCAAATCAACCACAATGCGTTGGGCGGTTTTGTCGCCTATGCCCTTTATGCTCTTTAAAACGGTAACGTTGGCTGTGTTTATGGCACCTACAATGTCGCCGGGTGACAAGCTGCTCAACATCAGCAAGGCACTGGCACCGCCAACACCACTCACCGATATAAGTTTTCTAAAAAGGTCGCGCTCCGATTCATCGGCAAAACCATAGTAACGGGGATTGTCGTCACGAACAAAAACACTCTCAACAAAAAGCAACACCTCTTGTTGCTCTGCAGTATGTGTAAAGGTTTGTAGGGAGACGTACAGGCCATACCCTACCCCGTTTACTTCGACAACCATAAAGGCCGGGTTACGGGTGATGACGCGGCCGCGCAGGTGATGTATGATCGACATGTTACTTTCTGTTCTGTGCGTCTACTACGGCAATGGTAATCATATTCACTATTTCACGCACACTGCTTCCCAATTGCAATACGTGTACGGGCTTGTTGAGACCCATTAAAACGGGACCAATGGCTTCGGCTCCACCTAATTCCTGTAAAATTTTGTAAGCTATATTACCGGCTGCGAGGTTCGGGAAAATGAAGGTGTTCACATCTTTATCAACGAGGGTACTGAACGGGAATTGTTCTTTGAGCAAACTATTGTTTACAGCAAAGTTGGCTTGTAAATCACCGTCCACTATTAGCCCTGGATAATTCTTATGCAAAAGCTGAACGGCCTTGCCAACTTTTTCAGGCACTTCGCCTGTGGCTGAACCGAAATTGGAATAAGACAACATGGCAATACGTGGCGTAATGTTGAATTGCTTTACCGTATTGGCCGTGAGCACTGCAATGTCTACCAACTCTTCGGCTGTTGGGTCGGTATTCATGGTGGTGTCGGCAAAGAAAAACGGCCCCTTCTTGGTTACCATTATGTACAAGCCGGCAACACGGTGCACACCGGGTTGCAAGTCGATGATTTCGAGAGCTGGACGAATGGGCTGTCCATACTTCCGCGTTAATCCTGAAATCATGGCATCAGCCATTCCTGTCTCCACCATCATCGCGCCAAAATAATTGCGATCACGCATCAATTTGCGAGCGTCGTATCGTGTAAGTCCACGGCGCTGACGGCGTTGCCAAAGCATATCGCCAAAATCGTTGCGGCGTGCTTCTTCTTCCGTTAACGGATCGTAGATTGGCATGTCCGAAATATCAACGAAATTTTCTTCGGCAATGTGTTGAATTTTTTTGCGATCGCCCAGCAATATGGGCTTGGCAATGCCTTCGTCGCGCACCATCTGCGCGGCTTTCAAAATCTTATAATTGTCGGCTTCTGAAAAAACAATGCGCTTCGGATTCAATCGGGCTTTATCGGCCAAACTGCGCATCAGCTTATTGTCCTTACCCAGGCGGTTGCTCAACTCGGCCCTGTAAGCGTCCATGTCGGTAATCTTGTGGCGCGCAACGCCGCTATCACAAGCGGCCTTGGCTACTGCCGACGAAACGGCTTCAATTAACCGGTTATCAATGGGTTTGGGAATAATGTAATCTTTGCCGTAACTCAGGTTACGTGAACCATAAGCCAAGTTCACATAATCAGGCACCGGTTCCTTGGCAAGCGCAGAAATGGCGCGGGTAGCAGCCAGTTTCATTTCTTCGTTTATGGTAGTGGCCCGCACATCCATCGCTCCACGGAAAATGAATGGGAAACCCAGTACGTTGTTAACCTGGTTAGGATGATCACTGCGGCCTGTTGCTACGATAATATCGGGACGAGCAGCCATGGCGTCTTCGTAAGATATCTCAGGGGTTGGGTTCGCCAAGGCAAATACCACACAGTTGGTGTTCATGCTGCGCACCATGTCTTGGTTCAAAATATTGCCCTTCGACAAACCAACAAAAACATCGGCGCCACGAATGGCTTCCTCCAATGTTTTGATATCGGTGCGGTCGGTGGCAAAAAAAGACTTGTATTGGTCCAGGTCAGTACGTGATTTGCTTATCACGCCCTTGCTGTCTAACATCACAATGTTCTCTTTTCGAACGCCCACAGCAATGTACATCTTGGCACAAGAATTCGCAGAAGCACCGGCACCATTGATAACCAGCTTCACGTCCTCCATTTTTTTGCCCGATAATTCCACGGCGTTAAGCAGGCCAGCAGCCGAAATAATGGCTGTACCATGCTGATCGTCGTGCATCAACGGTATGTTGAGCTCTTCTTTCAGTCGGCGCTCAATTTCAAAACATTCCGGTGCTTTAATGTCCTCGAGGTTAATGCCCCCAAAAGTCGGCGCAATGTTTTTTACCGTGTTCACAAATTCATCGATGTTCTTGGTGTCGATTTCAATGTCAAACACGTCAATGTCGGCGAATATTTTAAACAACAAGCCCTTTCCCTCCATCACTGGCTTCGACGCTAATGCGCCAATGTCACCAAGTCCTAATACCGCGGTACCGTTCGAGATAACCGCTACCAAGTTGCCCTTGGCGGTGTATTTGTAGGCGTCTTCGGGATTTTTCTCAATCTCGAGACAAGGTTCTGCTACGCCGGGTGAGTAAGCCAATGTTAAATCACGTTGGGTACTGTATGGTTTTGTAGGTATGACCTCAATTTTACCGGGACGACCTTGCGAGTGGTAATCCAAAGCATCTTCTTTGCGGAATTTCGCCATAGGTTAAAAAAATGGAAAACGAAGGTAGGTATTTTTAGGGGAAAACGGGGCGCTAAGGCAGGTGTAACACAGAGTTTATCGGACTGATAGTCAGTAGTTTAAAATATGTTTCAGGACAATCGCGCTAAAACGTGCCATTGGGCGTGAAGTTGGCCGTGTTGGCTGGCGCGTTTTTAACTAGCCTTCGGGAGTGGAATTAAGGTAGTTCTTGGAGACAAAATGGGGGCGCTGTTTTAAGTTTTGGGTGCCCGGGCGGGCTTTCCACTGCAATGCCCTTTTGTCCTTTGCAAAAGGTGTAAGCCTGCGTGGGCTTCCCCTCAGGAATTCGGGGTAGCCTACTCGGCTAACACCTTTTTTGCAAAGTCCTTCAGGGCATTTCCGTTGCAATCCCTGGCACACCCTATCGTGAATGGTTATTGCCATTTACACAAGTGGCTTGGCGCGCCCAGCTTCACTTAATCGTGTGTCGCAAAAGCACGTTCATATACGGAATCATCAGTTTAATTAACTATTTAATAACTAAATCATTTATAAATAACCATTCTATTTTTATGCGTACTTCTTTTCGTTAGCCATATGGCACTTCAAACAAACAATTGCCTCTTTATGCCCACCGTTTCATAAAACAGGTTGAACCTTTTGAAGTCGCACACAACCAAATAATGCCTACCTTTAATGTTGGACCTTAAACACCCTTTCTAATGCTTAAAAGCAAGAACTTATTTCTACTCCTTCTGGTAATTCAAAACACCGTTTCAGTTTTTTCACAAAATTATAGTTGGGAGAAAGGAGACAACGACAATATCGGCACCGGCTATTACTATGGGTATGATACCGTGCTGGCAGCTACAAGTCCATTTGGTAGAGCCGAAGCCGCACACTGGACCGATAAACAGGGCCGTTTCTGGATTTTCGGTGGCGACCGCACAGCCTACTCAACATCGCCACATTACCTATCTGACATGCTTTTCTTTAATCCCGATACGCGCCTATGGGTGCTTAAAAAAGGCAATTTCCTCACCGATAATAATTTGGGCGTATACGGTCAGCAAGGTATAGAGAATGCTATTAATTTGCCCGGTGCCCGAAGAAATGCCGCTACGTGGACCGATACCCTTGGTAATTTGTGGTTGTTTGGAGGCATAGGGTACAGCGAAACCAATGGTGCCAATATGCTGAATGATTTATGGCGTTACAACATGGCTACGAATAGTTGGACCTGGATGAAGGGCTCTAAGCAACTTATGCAACAAGGTAATTGGGGCACACAAGGCACCTCCAGCAGTCAAAATACCCCCGGCGCTAGGCAGGGTTGTTTAACGTGGGTGGATGACCAAGGCGACCTTTGGTTGTTTGGCGGTTATGGCTTTAATTCGGGTGGTAACTTAAATCAATTAGCCGATTTATGGAAATACAATATTGCAAGTAATACATGGACATGGGTTAGCGGTAACAACCAAAACCCGTTTGGTTTGTACAGCAGTGTAGGTAGTACGGGCAGACCAGGCGGACGAGCCGATGGTGGTTGCTGGAAAGACAAACAAGGTAATTTTTGGTTATTCGGTGGCTTCGGTTACACCGATGCTTTTGGTGTGGGGTATAAATTTTTAAATGATGTTTGGAAGTACGATCCTGTGAACAATGTGTGGACTTGGATGAAGGGAAGTTTATACACCGACAAACCAGCAGTTCGCGGCACCAAGGGTGTCGCAAGCACCAACAACACCCCCGGTGGTCGCAGAGAATTTGGTTTTACTGCTGATCCACAAGGTAATTTTTGGTTGTTAGGCGGACTACAAACAGACGGCAACGCACTCACTGAGGTGTATGGCGACCTTTGGAAATATGATATTAGTAATAACCGGTGGACATGGATGGCAGGCAGCTCTACCGATTCGGACTTAAGTATATTTGGCACCTTGGGCACACCTGCAGCTGCCAATACACCCGGTGCACGGGTTAATTCGTGCGGCTGGAGCGATCGCTTTGGTCACCTGTGGTTCTTAGGAGGTTATGGCCGAGCCACCACCATCTATTTCGGTTTCATGAACGACGTGTGGCGATATGGTAATTGCATTGACGGTACTTTTACCTTGCAAGCAACTTCGTCTCCTCTATGTAAAGGCGAAACCGCTACGTTATCAATTGTGCCTACCACCACCGTTACTTGGAGCACCTCCCAAATCGATTCACTCATCGCTGTTTCACCAGAAGAGACTACCACCTACTCTGCCAACCTGGCCGACAATTATGGCTGTACCCTTGAATTATCCATTCAGGTTGACGTCGATGTATGCGAAGGACTGAATGAAGGAACACACGTACAGAATAGACCGCAAATTTTTCCAAATCCGGGTAAGAACACGTTTAAACTCACCCATTTAACCGAAGCAAATCACACCTTGGTTATTTATGATGTGTGCGGAAGGGTTGTGCATCAACAAACCATCGAATCAGGCAGTTCTAACTTGAACCTAAATTTAGAACCAGGCGTTTACCATTTAATAATTGATCAATCAGGAGCTGCTGTGAAGTTTATTATTCAATAAACGTTTATTGGTAGTAGATTAAAGTTAATTGGTCCTTATTACTCACATGTGCCTTCACTTGCAGTGTCGATTTACCTGCATAATAGAAGAACATGCCATTAATAGAAAAAAATGGGAAGTAGGGACTCAACGCCCTGTCCGGTCAATTCATCTCTGAAAACCATAGAAGACTATCAACTACGCTAGTAACGCTATTTCAAACCCGAATCAGACCGTCCTTTTAAAAACCCCTTTTTGAAAAAAAGGCTTATCACCAATTTTATTGCCTCCTAATTTTCGTTAATCCACGTTTTACTGAATAATTATTCCATTAAATTTGTCCCGTGAAACCCCGCGACCCAAATAAAATAGAAGCCATTAAAAAGGCGACGGTGCAGTTGGTAGCGCAGCACGGATTGGCTGCCTTTCAAATGTCCGCCCTCAGCCAGCACACTTCGCTTGGCATGGGCACTATTTACGGGTATTTTCAAAGCAAGGAAGAACTCATCAACGAAACATTTAAAGCACTCAAGGCTAAGCACACCCACAGCATTTACAAAGGCATTGACCCCAAGGGTATTTTCCGCGAGCAATTTGACCAACTTTGTCGCAACTACATCACACACCGGCGCCGTCACCATGCCGAACACCTGTTCATAGAGCACTGCCAACGATCCACTTTTCTCGATGCTACTGCGCGGCAATCCGATGCCGCCGCCTACCAGGTGCTCAACCAATTGCTCGACAAGGGCAAGAAGGAACAATTGGTAAAACACCTGCCCAATAGCCTACTAGCAGCCAACATCATTGGTGGCGCTAACCTGGTTATTGATCAGTCACTTGCCGGTCACTTTCGCCTCACCCCGCGCACGATTAACCAATTAGTACAAATGAGTTGGGACGCCATTCAACACTAAAGTGAAAAAAATTTACCATTTAACCGAATAAATATTCCATCATGAAACAAACAGTATTAATTACCGGAGCGTCGACCGGTATCGGCCATGCCACCGCGCTGGCATTTGCCAACGCCGGCTGGCAAGTGGTGGCCACCATGCGCACTCCGCAGCCGTTTAACCACCCAAACATTATGGTGGTACCACTCGATGTTACCAACGTGGCCTCCATCGACAGTGCCTTTGCGGCAGCCATCCACCAATTCAAAACAATTGACGTGGTGGTCAACAATGCCGGTTACGGTGTCGACGGGGTGTTTGAAGCCATGAGCGACGAGGTCATTCAAAAACAATTCGACACCAACGTACTCGGACTTATGCGCGTAACCCGCAAGGCCATCGAACACATGCGTCCCCGTAAAAGCGGCACCATTATTCAAGTGGCGAGCATGGGCGGACTCCTTACTTTTCCCGCCTATTCCATTTACCACGGCACCAAGTGGGCAGTAGAAGGTTTCTCCGAATCGCTGCAATACGAATTATTACCCTTGAATATCCGTGTAAAAATTATCGAACCCGGCGCCATCAAAACCGACTTTTATAGCCGCAGCCGCACCTTTGTAAAACCCAACCACACCAACGATTACGACGCCTTCATCCAGAAAGCCAACCAACTGTCGCAAGACACCGGCGCCAGAGGCGCCGCACCCGAAGTTGTTGCCAAAACCATCCTCAAAGCTGCCAGTTCCACTTCCTTCAAATTACGTTATGTCACCGGTTTTCCAGCCCCCTTGTTGTTATGGTTACGCAAAGTGCTGCCAGTAGCCTGGTTTATGGCGATAGTGAAATTGGCGTATGGCATAAAGAAGACGAAATGAGTTGGGAGTGAGATAATTGTTAATGGTGAGTTGTAAATGGTTAATGTCGTTGACAAAATATACGCGGTAAATTGAGAGTTGAAATAAATTGAAAATAGAGAATTGAAAGTTGAGAATGCGTTTATCTTGACTTCGCGCCCGTACCCTGAAGCGAAAGCCTCGGGCATAGTTGAGAACCAATTTCTTTCTGCTTCATGGGTTGCTTCTCCGCGTTGCCACCCTGAAGCGAAAGTCACGAGCATTTTCATTCACCAATCACTTTCTGCTTGAAGGGTTGCGCCCTATGAAAATTGAAAGTTGAGAGTTGAGAATTTAGAATGCGTTTATCTAGACTTTGCGGCCTTTGCACCTTAGTGTCCTTTGCGCCCTATGAAAATTGAAAGTTGAGAATTGAAAATGACTTTACCCTCACTTTGCGCTTCTTAGACTTCGCGAGCTATGCACTCTGTCGAACTTTGCAATACCACAAAATTGAGAGCATTTCAAGATTATCATTCTTGAATAACAATTTTAATATTGACGCTACTGTTTTCGTGAGTTCGGACTTCACATAGATAAACCCCGGGTGGTAAAAAGCTGACTTCTAAAACTTGTTTTCTTTCCTGAATTTTCCCACTCAATACAGTCCTTCCTAACAGGTCGTAAAGGGTGTAGGTGCTATTCTCATTGAATTGTGGTAATTCAATTGTGAATTGGCCATGTGATGGGTTGGGGTAAACCTTCAAAGAAACTTCATTCGCATCTAGCTCTTTTAGATCCAACGTCAAATCTTCGTAATCACAGAAACCAGGAACCGTATCGCAGCCGAGGGTATCAATTTTGAGTACGTTAAAATTTTGAATTGATTTGTAGTAATAATAAACGCCTATCAAGAAGCCATTGTTGCCAATATTTGTAATGGATACTGGCTCCATCGAATCAAAATAAGATTGTGCGTACCTTACGCTGCGCTTCCATCTAATTTTACCATTAGGGCTAATATTCATTAATCGTATTTTAACAACTATATTGATATTGTGATTTTGTAGTGTGTCTAATACGCCCGCAACCAAAACATTCCCATCAATCGTCTCAGTTAATCTTAATGAATAATTGTAAATAGAGGGAGCTTCAGATTTTATACTCCATAGTGTATCACCTTCCCGATTAAATTTCAGTACCATAGACTTCGTTCGGGGATTTCCTCCAAGATCGTTGAATGTATTCCATCCCCCACAAGCAACAAAATTTGAATCCTTGGTTTGAATCATATCATAAAAAGGGCCACCATCTGCATTGTTTAGAGTCACTTGTCTTAATACATTGCCCAGTGAGTCGGTGATGACCAAACTACCCGCTGATGTAAAATTGCTATTGTTGCCAAGGTACTTAAGACCAGCCATGTAAAATTTTGAGTTGGTCTTATCCTGAATAATTCTATAACACCATAACATCTTTTTTGGTTCATTATTCAGAATGTACTTTCTCCATAATTCATTCCCAAAGGTGTCTAATTTCATTAGCAAACCTTCACGCGTATGATTAACCCAATCTTGAGAGAAACCGGTCACCGCCAATTTATTATCATTAGTCAAACACAATCCCTCAAAAGCAACATCTCGGTTTCCATTAGCCGTGTAATACTTTTGCCAAAGTGTGTCTCCATCCAAATTGAGTTTTAAAAGGGTACTTACATTTTGATTTAGACTTGACAACAATCCACCGGTCATGTAAATGAAATTGTTGTGAATAATATAACCAGTAGGCATAAAGGCATATACATACCTATGCTTGGGGCTGTCGTAACTCTTGTAAGAAATTAATTGCAGCTGGTCGGTTGTTTTAGCTACGATAAGTTTTACTCGGTTTTGCTGGTTGGAGGTATCTGTACCCCCGCCAAGGATTAATAATTCATTGCTGCCAAGAGGAATGATTTTTGTAACCATCCCATTAATGATATTAGGTATTTTCAGTTCCTTAAACCAATTGGTTTGCGCATGCACCCATTGGCTTAAAAACAAACAGAAAATTAATAAAAACCTCAGTCTACTCATTTTTGAATAATGATTTTATACCCAAAATTTTGGTTATGCGCAGATAAAATTCGAAGGGTGTAAATACCATTAGGCAGGTCGGCGACATTTACTGCCTGTTTGCCGTTGGTTATGGCACCCGATTGAATTGTTCTACCAAGAATGTCAGTTAATAAATAGTCTGAGCCACTTGTAGTCTCTGGACATTCAATAATGAATTGACCCTGATTAGGATTGGGATAAACCTTCAAAGAAACTTCCCTCGCATCTTGCTCTTTCAAATCCACTGTCAAATCTTCATAATCACAAAAACCAGGAACCGTATCGCAGCCGAGGGTATCAATTTTGAGTACGTTAAAATTTTGAATTGACTTGTAGTAATAATAAACACCTATCAGGAAGCCATTGCTGCCAAAATTTGTAATGCACAACGGAGCCATTGACTGATCATTACTTCTAGCATACCTAATATTACGTTTCCAGATAACACTACCATTCGAATTAATACTCATTATACGAATTTTAGTAATTCTGTTAATATTATGATTCTGTAGGGTGTCTAAAACACCTGCAACAAAAATATTTCCATTGGGATATTCTGATAATTTTGATGAAAAATTGTAAATCGATGGGGTGTCGCTTTTCACGCTCCATAGGGTATCCCCATTTCGATTGAGCTTCACAACCATCGACTTGGTCCTGGTCTCACCGCCTAAATCATTAAAAGAATTCCATCCCCCACAAGCAACCAAATTTGAATCCTTGGTTTGAATCATGTCATAAAAAGGGCCACCATTCGCATTGTTTAGAGTCACTTGCCTTAATACATTGCCCAGTGAGTCGGTGATGACCAAACTACCCGCTGATGTAAAATTGCTATTGTTGCCAAGGTACTTAAGACCAGCCATGTAAAATTTTGAGCTGGTCTTATCCTGAATAATTCTATAACACCATAACATCTTTTTTGGTTCATCATTCAGAATGTACTTTCTCCATAATTCATTCCCCAAGGTGTCTAACTTCATCAGTAAGCATTCACTGGTATGGTTTGTCCAATCCTGAGAGAAACCAGTCACTGCCAATTTATTATCATTAGTCATACACAATCCCTCAAAAGCAACATCTCGGTTTCCATTAGCAGTGTAAAATCTTTGCCAGAGGGTGTCTCCATTCAAATTGAGTTTTAAAAGGGTACTTACATTTTGATTTAGACTTGACAACAATCCGCCTGTCATGTAAATGCAATTATTTTGAATTACATAACCAGTAGGCATAAACGCATATACATACCTGTGCTTGGGACTGTCGTAGCTTTTGAACGAAATTAGCTGTAGCTGGTCGGTTGTTTTAGCTACAATGAGTTTTACTCGATTTTGCTGGTTGGAGGTATCTGTACCTCCGCCAATGATTAATAATTCATCGCTGCCAAGAGGAATGATTTTGGTTACCCTACCATTGATGATATTGGGAATTTTTAGCTCCTTAAACCAATTGGTTTGCGCATGCACCTGTTGGCTTATAAAGAAACAGAAAATTAATAAAAACCTCAGTCTACTCATTTTTGAACAATGATTTTATACCCATAATTTTGGTTAAGCTCGGATAAAATTCGAAGGGTGTAAATACCATTAGGCAGGTAGGCGACATTTACTGCCTGTTTGCCGTTAGTAATGGCACCCGATTGAATTGTTCTACCAAGAATATCAGTTAATAAATAGTCTGAGCCACTTGAAGACTCTGGACATTCAATAATGAATTGACCCTGATTAGGATTGGGGTAAACCTTCAAAGAAACTTCATTCGCATCTAGCTCTTTTAAATCCACCGTCAAATCTTCATAATCACAAAAACCAGGAACTGTATCGCAGCCGAGGGTATCAATTTTAAGCACTTTATATACGTGACGACTATTGTAATTTCCCCAAGTGCCGATTAAATAACCCTTATCTCCTAAACTTGTAACGCATGTCGGCCCCATTGAATAATTTTTATCATACGCATAGCGACTATTACGTTTCCATTTTACAACACCATTGCTTGTCATACAAATCATTCGAAGACGCATGATTGGAAAAAGATTATGGCTATTCATAGTGTCATGTACCCCTAAGGTCAAAATATCGCCATTATTTTTTTCAATTAAATTAGAAATAGTGTTATGAATTGCAGGAATATCATTTCTTAAAGTCCATAGTGTATCGCCACTGCGATTAAATTTTACAATCATGCTTTTTATTCTAGGGTACCCTCCCAAATCATTAAAGGTATTCCACCCTCCTCCCGCCACAAAATTTGAATCCTTGGTTTGAATCATGTCATAAAAGGGGCCACCGTCAGCGTTGTTTAGAGTCACTTGTCTTAATACATTTCCCATAGAGTCGGTGATGACCAAACTACCCCCAGATGTAAAATTGCTATTGTTACCAAGATACTTATAGCCGCACATATAAAATTTTGATGTGGCTTTATCTTGAATTATTTTAAAACAAGACATGGCTTTCTTAGCTTCATCATTGAGGATGTACTTCCTCCATAATTCAATACCAAGAGTATCTAATTTCATTAGCAATCCTTCACGCGTATGGTTAACCCAATCTTGAGAAAAACCAGTCACTGCCAATTTATTATCATTAGTCAAACACAATCCATTAAAAGCAACATCTCGGTTTCCATTAGCCGTGTAAAACTTTTGCCAAAGAGTATCTCCATTCAAATTGAGTTTTAAAATGGTGCTTACATTTTGATTAGCAGAAGATAAAAGCCCTCCAGTGATATAAACGGATCCATTGCTAATTTGTACTCCCGATTCATAGAATGCATATACATAATTGTACTTAGGCGAATCGTACTTTTTTGTCCACACGATATTGAGTTGATCATCCGTTTTGGTCACAATCAGTTTCACTCTTGAAACTTGACTACCCGTGTCGTTACCTACGCTTAAAACTAAGTATTCATTGTTAGTTAAACTGATGGTTTTAAATACCAGCCCATCCTTTATTTTTGGCACATTCAACGTTCGGTACCAATTACTTTGTGCCATTCCATTTAGAATGATACATTGTAATAGAATGAATATAGGTTTTAACGGCTTCATTACCCACTGATGATGGTAAAGATGACACTGTCAATTGTCAATTCTGAAAAAGTGGATTGGTCATTCATTCAAATTTAGAAATAATTAGCATAAAGTAGAAGAATATGCGAGCTGTTAATGCTTATTCTTTTAACGTAAGCTAGATAAACGTAGGCAATTTTTCGCCTAATTCTAGGCATTTTATTCCGCCTAAAAAAACAAACTCCTTCTCTAAACCATGCAGATTCCACAAAACACATTTGAAATTCGTGTAGCGCTTGTACGACTATTAGTAAAAACCAAAGGAAAAAAAACGCCATTTTAACGATAACGTTTCATGTGAACGCTGCGTTAGGGACAGCAGCGGCAGCCCTGCCGCGGGGGCCGCAGTGGGCCTTGGGGCGCGGAGGCTGAGCGCGAAGCGTGAAGACCCCGCAGCCCCTAGGCCCACTAAGGTACCCGTGGCAGGCTACAGCGGATGGCCCGACCCCCTGAAGCAGAAAGGGGCATTAATTTCAGTAGATGCACCCCCTTTCGCTTCAGGGGGAAACGCCCTCATTAAAATGCCTCTTTAAAAAAGTTAGAAAGCTGGGGTGGAAGAACTGGACTAGTCGCTCTGCGTTAACCGATTTTGTTTTTTCCGCAGACTTCCCACAACACGATGCCGGCACATACACTTACGTTTAACGATTGCTTGGTGCCGTGTTGGGGAATTTCGATGATAACGTCGCACTGTTGCAATACCTCTGCTTCAACGCCATACACCTCGTTGCCAAAAACGAGTGCGATTGGTTGTTGTTGGTAGTTAAAATCGGCCAGACTGATGCTTCCCGGTGCTTGCTCAATGGCTGCAATGTGGTACCCCTTGGCTTTTAACGCCTTCAGCGCTTCTACAGTAGACGGCGCGTGCTCCCATTTCACCGATTGAGTGGCTCCTAACGCTGTTTTTTCAATCTCACGGTCAGGAGGTGTGCCTGTAACACCGCACAAAACCAGCTTTTCGGCGCGAAACGCATCACAGGTTCGAAACACCGAGCCCACATTGTTTAAACTGCGCACCGAATCGAGCACCACCACCACCGGTAGTTTGGGAACAGCCTGATAATCAGCTACTGAAAGTCGGGTTTGCGATGCCATAGAATTTCCCTCAAAAATAGCTATCTTTAACGGATATTAAGTCCGATCTCTTTGTGAAAATCAGTCGTGAGTTTAAGATAGGTGTGGTAATGGTAGGTGCCATTGCTGCATTCATCTGGGGTCTTAGTTTCCTTAAAGGAACCAACTTATTTGGTCGGAAATTTTACCTCTACGCCCTCTATCCAAAAATAGAAAACCTGTTTCCGGCTAACCCGGTGCAGATTAATGGCTATAAAATTGGCCAGATTAAATCGATCGGACTGGTGCAGCGCAATGGCCGCAACATGGTGCTGGTGAAAATGCTCATTAACGACCCGGTACGCATTCCACGGCATTCGATTGCGCGTGCGGTAAGTGCGGATTTATTGGGCTCAAAGGCCATTGAGATTATTTTTAGTCAAGATATTGAATACACCAAGGATGGCGATACCCTGAATGCTGAAACAGAACAAGGCATTAAGGAATCGTTTAATAAACAAATTGCGCCATTGCAAGCCAAGGCTGAAAAATTAGTTGGCAGTATTGACAGTGTGATGACGGTGGTGAACATGGTACTGAACCGTGAAACCCGCGAGAACATTGAACAATCGTTTGCCTCTGTGCGCCGTGCTATTCTTAGTCTCGAACAAACGTCGTACCGCATGAACGACTTTATTACGGCAGCTAACCCAAAAATGAAGGAAGTACTTGGCAACCTGGCTTTGATTACGGCCAACCTCAACAAGTCGGAAGCCAAAATCAATAACATACTTGCCAACTTTAGTGCCATGAGCGATAGTTTGGCGAAATCACAAATTAAGTCCGCCATTACCAGTGCCGATAATTCGTTGAAAGAACTCAACACCTTGCTTACAAAAATTAACCAAGGTCAGGGCACGCTCGGCAAAATGGCCAAGAACGATTCGTTGTACAACAACCTGAACAAGTCGGCTGAGAAGTTGGAGAAATTGTTGCAGGACGTGCGCATGAACCCGAAGCGGTACGTGCATTTCTCTATTTTTGGAAAGAGCGATAAGAACAAACCTAAGGACTAATTTATGCTGGCATCCATCATTTTTCTGATTCTGCTTGGCGGCGCTGTGGCTTTCTTTACCCGTAATGCCAAGCGCATTCGCCGTAACATTATGATTGGCAGGGATCTTACCATTAACGACAACAAGGCTGAACGGTGGCGCACCATGATAAAGGTGGCATTGGGTCAAGGCAAAATGGTGAGTCGCCCGGTGAGTGGTGTACTTCACATTCTTGTTTACGTTGGCTTTATACTCATCAACATCGAAGTGCTTGAAATGTTGGTGGACGGTATTTTTGGCTCGCACCGTGCGTTTAGTTTCATGGGTGGTTTTTATAATTTTCTCATTGGCTTTTTTGAAATTCTGGCCTTGCTCACCTTTGTGGCAGTGGTTGTATTTTGGTTGCGCCGCAACGTTATCAAACTAGCACGCTTTACTAAGCCAGAGTTAAAAGGTTTTCCGACGATTGACGCCAACGCCATTTTGATAACTGAAATGGTATTGATGACGGCTCTGATGTTGATGAACGGCGCCGACCAAACATTACAAGCCCGTGGCCATGAGCATTACCACGAGGCAGGCAGTTTCCCTATCAGTCAGTTCGTAGCCCCACTCATGAGCAACTGGAGCGATGGTTCCTTGGTATTTACCGAGCGCTTTACTTGGTGGTTACACATCGTTGGCATTTTAGCCTTTTTAAATTACTTGCCTTATTCTAAACACTTGCACATTGTATTGGCCTTTCCGAATACCTGGTACAGTAATTTAAAACCAAAAGGGCAGTTTACTACCCCTGATACAGTAACCGACGTGGTTGCTCCGAATTTTGATCCTTCGTATCAATTAAAATACGACCCTAACGCCGTAATGCGTTTCGGCGCCAAGGACGTGATGGACTTATCGTGGAAAAATTTGATGGACGCTTATTCCTGCACTGAATGCGGACGGTGCACGTCGGCTTGTCCACAAAACTTAACCGGTAAAAAATTATCGCCCCGTAAAATCATGATGGATACCCGCGACCGCATGGAGGAAGTAGGTAAGAACATGGACGCTAACAATGGCGAATTCAAGGACGATGGCAAATCACTTTTGGGTGATTACATTTCTTCAGAAGAAGTATGGGCGTGTAACACGTGTAATGCGTGTGTGCAAGAATGTCCAGTAAACATTGACCCACTAGCCATTATAGTAGAAATGCGCCGTTACCTTGTTATGGAGCAAAGTGCAGCGCCGGCTGAATTAACCGGGATGTTTACCAATATTGAAAACAACAGTGCCCCGTGGCAGTTCTCGCCTTCTGAGCGAGCTTCATGGGTTAACCAATAACGTATTGTCATGTCAGATTTGAAAGTGCAAACAATGGCGGAAATGACTGCCAGCGGCGAAACACCGGAGATTTTATTTTGGGTAGGTTGTGCCGGAAGTTTTGATGATCGTGCTAAAAAAATAACGCGTGCTATTACCCGTATTTTGAACCACGTAGGCATGAAGTTCGCTATACTTGGTTCTGAAGAAGGTTGTACCGGTGAACCCGCAAAACGTTCGGGCAATGAATTTCTGTACCAAATGCAAGCCATGCAAAACATTATGGTGATGAATGGTTATGGCGTTCAGAAGATTGTTACTGGCTGTCCCCATTGCTTCAACACCCTTAAAAATGAATACCCCGCCTTGGGAGGCAACTACGAAGTCATTCACCACACCCAATTGGTGCAACAGCTGATTGATGCTGGAAAACTAAAAGTAGATGGAGGCGAATTCAAGGGTAAAAAAATTGTTTTTCACGACCCTTGTTACTTGGGCCGAGGCAACAATGTGTACGAAGCGCCACGTGAAGTCATAAAAAGCCTTGATGCCGATTTAGCAGAAATGAAGCGCAGTCGCGCCAAAGGCTTTTGTTGTGGTGCCGGTGGTGCCCAAATGTTTAAGGAAGCCGAACACGGCGAGCGCGAAGTAAACGTGGCCCGCACCGAAGAAGCACTTGAACACAACCCGGATGTGATTGCCGTTGGTTGTCCCTTTTGCAACACCATGATTACCGATGGAGTTAAACATTTTAATAAGGAAGGTCAGACCAAGGTACTCGACGTTGCTGAACTCGTAGCCGATGCAAATAAACTGTAAGGCATATTTTCGGTCAACCTCGGCGTTATTGGTTTTGCTTGCGCTGCAAGTTCTAACCAGTTGCACACCAACACCCACCAGCGAAGCCGACATCAAAAAAACCGATTCACTCGAATTAGCCCTCAACGATTTAGAATTAAAATCGGTGAATGTGCAATTGCGTCAAGACCCTGAAAATGCACCCTTGTATAACAAGCGGGCATTGGTGTACCGTCGGTTAAAATTGTTTGAAGAAGCAGAAAACGACGCCAAGCGTGCCATTCGTATTGATAGCACCAATGCCGATTACCGAATTACCTTGGTAGATATTTATTTTAGTGAAAACAAAACCCGTTTAGCAAAAGACGAACTCGAGTACACCACTAAGAAATACCCTGAAAGCATTAATGCTCATTTGAAGTTAGCTGAATTGTACTTTATTGTTAAGCAGTATCAAAAAGCCATCGATGCGGTGAACACCGCATTGAAACTCGACGAGCACAACGCCATGGCCTACTACATTAAGGGCAGTGTTTACCGTGAAAGTGAAGACACCAACAGGGCCATTACCAGTTTGCAAACCGCTGTAGAGCAGGACAGTCGTTTTGCCGATGCCTATTACGATTTAGGCTTATTACACGCTGCACGAAAAAACCCATTGGCCTTTGATTATTACAGAAGCGTGCTTGAAATTTTACCCGGTGACCAACGCACCCTTTATGCCCGTGCGCACTTATTGCAGCAAATCGGAAAAATAGATGAGGCAACAAAGGAGTACTTGCAAATTGTGGCGAAGGACAATAGCTGTGCCGACTGTTTTTTCAATTTGGGAGCCATTGCCATGGATGTAAAACAAGATTACAAAACAGCCATCGAACAGTTTACCAAGGCCATTTCAAGTGATGGAGCTTATGGTGATGCGTATTATTGGCGGGGACAATGTTATCTCAAAACAGGAAACAAGGAATCGGCGCGTGCTGATTTTAAAATGTGTCTGCAATTAAACCCACAGGACGAATCTGCAGCCGTTGCCTTAAATCAATTGGGAAAGTAAAGATGGAATTAAAACGGGTTGGGATAGCATTACAAGGCGGTGGAGCGCACGGTGCCTTTACATGGGGTGTTCTCGATCGTTTGTTAGAAGAAGATGCCTTGTTTGCTGATGCCATGTGTGGCACGAGTGCAGGAGCAGTGAATGCGGTAGTTTGCGCGTATGGATTGCAGCAAGGTGGTCCGCAAAAAGCCAAGGAATTACTCGAAGAACTTTGGAAAAAAATAGCCCTTAGTGGCAGTTACCTTTTCAAACCCAGTTTGTTTGATCAGACTTATAGTCAGGGGGATATTTATAACAGTCCGGGTTACATTTTCTTTAACGCCGTTACACAAGTACTTTCACCTTACAATTTCAATCCCTTTAATTACAATCCACTTCGCGATATTTTAAACGACCTCATTGATTTTGAGGAGTTGCGTTTATACAACAAGAAGAAATTATTTATTTGTGCCACGAATGTAAAAACCAATCGTGCCAAAATTTTCACCAATCCCGAACTTACAGTAGATGCCGTTTTAGCTTCAGCCTGTCTCCCTTTTCTTTTTCAAGCCGTTGAAATAGACGGTGAATATTACTGGGATGGCGGGTACATGGGCAATCCGCCAATTTTTCCCCTTATCACCAACAGTGAGGTCAAGGACATTGTCTTAATAAAAATCAATTCCATTAACACCAAGAGTGTGCCCACTACCGCACGTGATATTGCCGATCGGGTGAATGAAATTTCATTCAACAGCAGTCTCATCAATGAGATGAAACTCATACACTACCGTAACGAGTTAATACGTCACGGCATACTAACAACCGACGGTAAGGAGAACCGCGAGATCTTTATCCACACGATTAGTGGTTATGATGCCTTGAGTCAATTAAGTTACAGCAGTAAAATGAACACGGCTTGGGAATTTTTATTGAATCTGAAAGAAAAAGGGCGCGCCATTGCTGAAGAGTGGATTCAAACCGAATTTCAAGCCGTTGGTCAACGGTCAACCTTTGACGTGGAAGAACATTTCTTTGGGAAATTCTGAAAACACAATACACACATACTACCAATTTTAATGGGTGCGGGTGGGTCGCCGTGTTGGTTCTTTGGTTGTTTGCCATACCATTACAAACAACAGCACAAGACCGCTATAAAGCCGAACATAATTACCTGAAATCGGCAAGTGGCAACGAATTGGGAACCCTGCGGTTTACCCATTTTTTTCCCGACACCAGTCTCGATGTAGCCCACGTGTTCTTACCCTTCAGCACCAATGGCCTATTTGGTTTGCCTTCAGCTCCCCTCCGTTTTCAAACTACCCTTCCATCCGTTGGCTTTTCCTTTTTTACGCCACCGTACGAAGGCCAATTAACGCCCACTTATTATCAAACAAAGGGCCCCTTTGTTGATTTAAACGGGTTTTTCGGAGGTAAGGACTTTCAAATTGTAAAACTCTTTTACACGCAGACCTTTTTCTCGCGCTTGAACCTATCACTTAAAATGGACCGCATGAACAATGCCGGCTATTACGACCGGCAGAGTGCGTTTATGCAACGCTTGATGAGTACGGTAAATTACACCAACCAACAATCAACCATCGGCTTTAATTTTTATTATTATGGCAATGCCACGCGGCATGCTGAAAACGGGGGACTTTACGACACCCTTATGACCGATTCGATGGCCTTGTTAACAAAATCCCTGCTTCAAACCCACCTTTCAGGCGCATCACGAGACAACCGTGAGAACACGCTGCAGCTCAATCCCTGGTGGCGCTTAGGCGGTAACGATTCAACAGGCGCCCATTACTTGAAGCTCACCTCCAAACTCTTTAACGGTTTGTATAGATACACCGATAGTCAACTACAAAACGATAATTACTACCAACACTTTTATATCGATTCAGCCACAACCAATGACAGTGCGCGTGTTCGCATTTTTAGAAATCAATTGGGGTATAGTTATGTAAAAAAAAGCATGCAATTAGGTGCCGGTGCGTTGTTTGAAATAGCCCGTACTTGGCAGCTGCGTGATTCATCCTTTACCAACACCGGTTTATTTGTACAGGGAGCGTGGCAAAAAGCAGACACCTCAGCCAATGAGAACTTTGGCGCCTTGCGGTTTGAATACATAACCAATGGTAACAATGCTGGGAATTATCATTTCAGCGGACAACACACCATGGTGCTTGATAGCAAAAAACAAAGGTGGTTGCGTGTTGATGCCGCCGCCGGTTTGCGCAATGCCGACTATATTTATTACAAGTGGAACAGCAATCACTTCAACTACCAACAAGCCCTTTCAAAAGTGAATGAGTTAAAAACAGAATTCACTTACCAGTACAACAAGGAAATAAAACTATCAGCTCAGTACCTCAGCACCACCAATTTTGTTTATTTCAATGCACAAGCCTTACCCGAACAATTCAAAGGCACTATTACCAATACAGCAGTGCGCCTGCAGCTCGGCCACACCTGGCTGAAGCACTTGCGCACCACGCTTGATTACACCCGCCAGTTAACCACTAAACGTTTGTATATGCGGGTGCCACCCTCTATAACAAGGGCAGGTGTGTATTACTACGGTCAACATTATAAAAACGTGCTGGAGGTGCAAACCGGACTTGAACTTACCGTTATTGAATCCTTTCAATCATTAGCGTACCAGCCTGCCACGCAAGCCTTTTATTTACAAAACAATTTCACCGGTTCTTACCCCTACGTCGATTTAGTGTTGAATGTGCACATTCGTCCCGTTACCGCCACCATTGCCATTCGCAATACCTTGCAGGGATTAGTAGGCAGTAATTATGGTATTACCCCTGGGTATTATCAACCCGATCGTACCATTTGGTTGGGCTTACGTTGGCTGTTTTACGATTAGTTCGCTAGTAGAACAGCGACCCCTTTCACCTTTCACACAATTTAACTGTGGTGGTATTTTTCACCTTTCAGAATGGTAAACGCTCGGTACAATTGCTCAGTAAAGAACAAGCGTACCATTTGATGCGAGAAGGTCATGGCAGACAAAGCCACCTTAAAATTAGCCCGTTTATAAACCGCCTCACTAAAGCCAAATGGGCCACCAATGAGGAAAACAAGGGTTTTTACCGAAGCGTTTTGGCGCTGAGCAATGAATTTTGAAAAACCAACCGAGTCAAAAACAGAGCCATTTTCATCGAGTAAAACCAGCACTTCGTCGTTCTTAACTTTATCAAGAATCAACTGTCCCTCTGCCTCTTTTTGCTCAGCCACGCTCCGTTGGCGTACGGCCTTTGGCATGCTAATTGTTTGCACTTCATAGCGCGTGTAGTTTTTCAGTCGCTGCTCAAATAAGTCACACCCTTCGGTAATATACCGGTCCTGGGTTTTATCGATTTGAACAAGAATGATCTTCACACCGCAAATTTCCGAAAATTAAGTAACTTTGTAAGATAATATGAAATTCACACTGATAATTGCCTTTTTCACCTCGCTTCTACTTTTTGTGAAGATAGAAGTAACCGATGAAATTGTTGCAGCAGTACGTCAGGGAAAAGCTGCGGAAGTAGCGAAGTTTTTTGATCAAAAGGTATCCATCAAATTGCTCGAACAAGAAGATGTTTTGAGTACCGCACAAGCCGAAGCCAATCTTAAATACTTTTTTGAAAAACACCCAGTAAAAGGATTCACTGGCAGCCATGTAAGCACTACCAACAACAATGCGCAATACATTACTGGCACATTAGAAACTACTGTTGGCAAGTTTAGGTTATCCATATTAATTCGAAGGAACCTCATTACGCAGTTCCGTATTGAAACCGAAAATGATTGATTTCATCCGGTTACACAAAAACCATTTTTCTATTCAGCGCTTTATTGACGAAGCGATCGTTGAAGATTTAGGCGATGGTGACCACACCTCCAATGCTACTATTCCAGCCGATAAGAAAGGCACCATGCAGTTATTGGTAAAGGAAGACGGTGTTATTGCTGGTGTTGAGGCGGCCGTTCGCATTTTCAAAACGATTAACAAGAACATCGCCGTTAAAGTGCTAATAAAAGATGGCGCATTGGTGAAAAAAGGCGACGTGGTGCTTACAGTTAAAGGTCCCGTTCGCAGCCTCCTCTTCGCCGAGCGTTTAGTGCTCAACATCATGCAGCGCATGAGTGGTATTGCCACACACACGGCACAGCTTCAACAGCTTTGTAAGGGCACCAAGTGCCAAGTAATTGACACCCGCAAAACCACGCCCGGTTTTCGTTTTTTTGAAAAATGGGCTGTATTGATTGGTGGTGGCTCGAATCATCGCTATGGTTTATTTGACATGGTGTTGATTAAGGACAATCACATTGATTTTTGTGGTGGCATAACCCAGGCCATAGATGCAGCAACAAACTACCTCAAGAAAAACAAAAAGAAACTACGAATAGAAGTCGAGACCCGTACACTTGCCGATGTTAAAGCTGTGCTCGCTCATGGCGGATTTCACCGCATCATGCTCGATAATTTCTCGATTGCCGATACCCGTAAAGCCGTACAACTAATTAATGGCCGTTACGAAGTAGAATCGTCGGGTGGCATCACCGCTAAAACCCTTGCAAAATATGCGCAATGTGGCGTGGACTACATTTCCGTTGGCGCCCTTACTCACCATGTGAAGAGCTTGGATTTGAGTTTGAAGGCAGTGAAGTGAAATTGAAATTAATTGTTAATGGTGAATTGATAATGGTGAATGGCGGGAACAAAATAGACGCTTCGAATTGAAAATTGAAAGTTGAGAGTTGAGAGTGCGTTTATCTAGACTTCGCGTCCTAAGCTTCTCAGTGACCTTTCCGATCCTAAATTTTTGAGAGTGCGTGACGCATTACTTTTGCCTTTTCTCAAAAGCTTCTAAGTACAAGTGTTTATTGGCCTCTACCGAATAATGTTTCTCAACAAACGTTCTACCGGCAACGCCCATTTGCTTTCGAAGGGCCACGTCATCGATTAACTTACACAGCGCCTCGTACCACTCGTCATCGCTTACAGCATGTAAGCCACTCACACCAGGTTGTACGATATCAGCATTCACACCAA
>JACCDW010940145.1_pt1 | contig 96469 bp, 92 predicted proteins | sample 7449781 | NCBI WGS metagenome assembly JACCDW01 (sample SAMN15323449, study PRJNA562643) | freshwater metagenome | isolation source: river surface water | place: USA:Blue River Watershed | collected 2017-08-18
CTAAGTGAACGCCAACAACGTCTAGCGAATCATCAAAGTTAAATTTGTACTTCAAACCAACTGCTGAAGAACAGATTGCACCTGCTAAGAATCCAATCACAACCGCAGCCCATGGAGCAACGAAGGCACACGCTGGGGTAATTGCAACCAAACCTGCGACTGCGCCCGATGCTGCTCCGAGAGAAGTTGCATGGCCATCGCGGAATTTTTCAAATAGTAACCAGCCGATTAACGCGGCTCCGGTGGCAACTTGAGTATTAATTAGCGCAAGAGATGCAATTCCATTTGCACCAAGTGCGCTTCCAGCATTAAATCCAAACCAACCAAACCAAAGTAGCCCAGATCCAAGAAGCACCAGCGGTAACGAATGTGGTCGCATTGGTTCTTTGCGCCATCCCTTACGTTTTCCAAGTACAAGCGCCAAAGCAAGACCTGCCGCACCTGCGTTGATATGTACAGCAGTTCCGCCAGCAAAATCTAGAACACCTTTGCCTGCGAGAAATCCAACGCCTTTAAGTTGATCGCCAAATTTATCGCCAAAATCAAAGACCCAGTGCGCAACTGGGAAGTAAACAATAGTCACCCAGATAGCAACGAAGATTGACCAGGTGGCAAATTTAGTTCGATCTGCAATTGCACCAGAAATCAAAGCTGGCGTGATGATGGCAAACATCAATTGGAATGCGCTAAAAGCTAAAGTTGGAATCGGATAGATGCCACCATTATTTGTAAATGAATTTACTAAGTTCCCTAGATTTTCAAAACCAAATCCACCGATCCACTTGGAATCAGCAGAGGAACCAAATGCCCAGTTATATCCATAGAAAACCCAGAGCGTGCTGACGATACCGATGGTTACGAAAGACATCATCATCATATTTAGTACGCTCTTGGTGCGAACCATGCCGCCATAGAAGAAAGCTAATCCAGGGGTCATTAAGAGTACGAGGGCGCTACTTGCTAGGACCCAAGCAGTATCACCGGTATTTAAAACTACATCCATTTTTATCCTTAAGGTGGGAATTAAGGGAGGCTCAACGCTGAGATGGATGAATAATCAGGTAATTGCGTTACAGAATTGTTAAGAGAGTAGCCCGTTTATGTAATTCTTTGAATCAAATGTTTCGAAATCATTAACAGACTCTCCACTTCCCACCCACTTGATTGGGATATCAAATTTATGCTCAATAGCTAGGGCAATTCCTCCTCTAGCTGAACCATCTAATTTGGTAAGGATAATTCCAGTCACTTCAACAGCTTCAGTGAATACTTGTGCTTGAGCTAAACCATTCTGGCCAGTGGTCGCATCAACAACTAATAAAACTTCAGAAATCTTTGCGCTCTTTTCAATTACACGACGGACCTTGCCAAGTTCTGCCATTAAATCTGCTTTGTTATGTAAACGTCCTGCAGTATCAATAATTAAATTATCGGCTCCGGTATCTACAAACTTTTTAGCGGCATCAAATGCCACAGCAGCAGGATCTGAATTGGCAGCTCCGCTAACAACCTCAATGCCAATCTTCTCGCCCCAAGTTTTAAGTTGGTCTACTGCAGCGGCGCGGAAGGTATCAGCTGCAGCCAAAATAGTTTTGCCAGGTAATTTATTTGCAAGCTTTGCAGCTGAAGTAGTTTTGCCAGTTCCGTTGACACCAACAATCAAAATTACGCCTGATTTTGTTTGGCGATCTTTGCTTGAGAGCGTGCTTTCCAGCTTCTCTTTGATTGCTGCAAGCGGCTTATCTTTAGAACGCTTACCTGCAGCCACAAGCTCGGCGGTTAATTCGCGACCTAAATCAGATTGAATTAGTTCGTTTGTTAATTCATCCCAATCAGAATCTTTAATTTCGCGAACGATTGGCTTAGACCAAATGTCATCTTTCGGTAACTCTTTGATTTCTACTGCTTGTGTTACAGCAGGTGTTTCGTCTTCGTTCTTATTGGTGAACTTATTTACAAATTTTTTAAAGAGGCTCATACAGTTTCAGATTCGCGCAAACGCTGCGAAATAACTTCAGTAACGCCATCGCCACGCATGGTTACGCCATAAAGCGCGTCTGCAACTTCCATGGTGCGCTTCTGGTGGGTAATGATGATTAGCTGAGAACTTGAACGAAGATCTTCAAGAACGCCAAGTAAACGTTGCAAGTTAACATCATCAAGAGCTGCCTCTACTTCGTCGAGGATATAGAACGGACTTGGTCGAGACTTAAAGATTGCAACTAACATCGCAACCACTGTTAGAGACTTCTCTCCACCAGAAAGAAGCGATAATCGCTTTACGCGCTTTCCTGGCGGTCGCGCTTCAATATCGACACCAGTAGTCAAAGGATCATCTGGGTTGGTAAGAATCAAGCGACCTTCACCACCTGGGAATAGTCGCGCAAAAATATCTTTGAAATGTTTCTCAGTTTCTGTGAAAGCTTCCATAAAGATTGATTGAACGCGATCATCAACTTCTTTGACGATATCCAAAAGATCTTTCTTGGTGCGCTTTAAATCTTCTAGCTGTTCAGTTAAGAACTTTAAGCGCTCTTCAACTGAGTTGTACTCTTCGAGTGCAAGTGGATTGATCTTGCCCAAAAGATTAAGTTGTTTTTCGGTTTGAGATAGGCGCTTCTCTTGTTGGTCACGGCGATAAGGAACATGTTCGCCCTCCACAATTTGTCCATCTTCGGTTTCAAAGAATGTTGGAACATCGCGATGTGGGCCGTATTCGCTTTGCAAAGTATCAACATCAACTCCGAATTCTTCGAGAGCCTTCTGAGCTAGGGCTTCAATGCGTAAGCGTTGTTCGCTACGTGCTAATTCATCGCGGTGAACGCTAGAAGTTAGCTGCTCAAGCTCTTGGGTAAGTTCGCGATTACGAGTACGAACAGCCAGAGTTTCGCCTTCACGATTCTGTTTAGATTCTTCAAGTCGTGAACGTTCTGCGCCTGCCTTAGCAATTGAGCGCTCGATATGAACCAATGTTTCGTAAGCTGCTTCCCCGATTGCTTGTGAGATAACGGCGCCTTGTGCACGGTTAGCGCGGCGTGCGATTGCATTCTCATTTGCAATTCGTTCTGATTGCGCAGCCGCTTCAAGAGCTTGTGCGCGTTCTGCGATTGAATTTACTCGTTCTTCTGAGGTGCGAACTGCAAGGCGCGCTTCAACTTCGATGCTGCGAGCAGCGGTTAACTTTTCACGAAGTGCTTCTGCTTGGGAGTGATCAGGTTCGGCGATTTCACCATGCTGGCTTAATTGGCTCTTGGCAATCTCAAGTTCACGTTCGTCAGCAATTCGCTCGTTACCGGCTTCTGCGATTGCTACATTTAAGCGCTCTACTTCAGCATTTGCAGATTTAATGTTCTGTCCTGCGACCGCCAATTGTTCTGTAAGTGCAGAGATACGCGCATCTGAATCATTAAGGCGTGAAAGCGCTTGATCGTATTCGGATTGGCGATTATTTAACGCTTGTTGTGCGTTCTGGATTTCAAAACCTAGACGCTCGCATTCGTGAGCTGCCCCAGTTAGCTCTTCAGATAACTGATTGATCAGCGCATGAATCTCAACCAATGTGCTTGAATTTTTAGAACCGCCACGGACGCGAGTTGAAGTGAAGTTATCTCCATCGCGAGTAACTACATTTACTTGTGGGTGGTTATTTAGAATCTCTGCAGCGCTGCGACCATCTGCTGCCACCGCAGTATTGCCAAGCAGCGCTGTAAGAAGACTTGCTACCTCTGGACCACGAACATGGTTAAGAATCGGTGTTAAACCAGATGGAACTTGAGCGCCTGTTAGAACAGCATTATTCGAAACCAGAAGCTCTGCTTGCCCTAAGTTTTCATTGCGAAGAGCGCTAATTGCCGTGACCGCTGCGTTCATATCTTGAACCACAACTGCATCTGCAAGCGAACCTAGCGCTGCTGCAACTGCTGCTTCATAGCCAGCGTCCACATTTATTAGTGAGGCTAATGAACCAAGAATCTTTACTCCGCGCGAATCAGCAAGTAGAGCGCTTGCGCCATCACGATTTGAAGTGGTTAAACGAATCGCTTCGAGTTTTGATTCAATTGAATTGCGCTTACGATCTGCGTTTCGCTCTGCTTCAGAGAGTTTTGCTACAAGTTCCTTTGCTTCATTCAAAGCCTTTTTTGCAGATTCAAATTGAGTATCTAAACCAATTTCACCGCTATCCGCACTTGCAATTTCAAGTTCGTGTTGAGCGTATTCGGATTGCGCATTTGCCGCCCGAGTCTGCGCATCATCGCGTGCTTTGGAGAGGCGGGTAATTTCTTGGGCCATCGCATCAAGGCGTGCCTGTAATGATTTGATATGTCCTTCTTGGCGAGCAGTACCTTCGCGCTGATCAGCAATTGCACGAAGTGCTGCTGCGATGCGGTCTTCCTCTGCTTTTACATCTGCTTCTAGCGCACGCATTGCGTTAATTGCTGCGTTTAGTTCATCTTGTTTAGCATTTAAACCGGTACGAAGTTCACGTTCTTCTTCGCGCAAAATTGCAGCTTCGGCTTCTAGAGCTTCAGGGTCGCGACCTGCGGTGATTTCAAGTTCTTGAGTTAAAAAGCGAGTTCGTTCTTGTGCCAGCGCCGCTACTGCACGAAGCTTTTCGCGAATGCCTGTTAGCGCGTAATAAGTCTCTTGTGCTGCAGATAGCAATGGACCTTCGAATGCGGCCTCAGCATCAAGAGATTCTTCGCGAGAGCGGACGCCTTCGAGGTCTGCTTCAACGATTGCGCGTCGTTCGCGAAGCGCGTTCTCGTCTGCAACTTCAGTTGAGAAGACTTTATTCATCGAGATGTAATCATCTGCAAGTAGACGTAACTTCACATCGCGAAGATCTGCTTGAATTGTCGCTGCCTTCTTTGCAACTTCAGCTTGTTTGCCAAGTGGCTTTAATTGACGACGAAGTTCGACTGTTAAGTCTTGAATGCGAGACATATTTGCCTGCATCGAATCAAGCTTACGAAGCGCCTTCTCTTTGCGCTTACGGTGTTTAAGTACGCCAGCTGCCTCTTCAATAAATGCGCGACGCTCTTCTGGAGTAGCCATCAAAATTGCATCAAGTTGACCTTGGCCAACAATGACGTGCATTTCGCGACCAATACCTGAATCTGATAACAACTCTTGAATATCTAGAAGACGTGCGCCTTCTCCGTTGATTTGGTATTCGCTCTGTCCGTTTCGGAACAGAATACGAGAGATAGTTACTTCAGTGAAATCGATTGGAAGAGATCCATCTGAGTTATCGATTGTCAGCGAAACTTCTGCGCGACCAAGAGGCGCACGACCAGATGTGCCTGCGAAGATAACATCTTCCATCTTTCCGCCGCGCAGTGACTTTGCGCCTTGTTCACCCATTACCCAGCTGATCGCATCTACAACGTTTGATTTACCAGAGCCGTTAGGTCCGACTACGCAGGTGATGCCAGGCTCGAGAAGAAGGGTCGTCGATGATGCGAAGGACTTAAAGCCCTTGATGGTCAGACTCTTCAAATACACGCGGAAAACCTATCGGGTTTGGCAGGCTGGACAGAGCCGCGACGAGCGGTTAGCGAAGGCAATTCTTAAAATTTCTGCCCCGCACCTGCGACATGGCTCACCTTCTCGGCCATAAACGGCTAAAGATCTTTCAAAATATCCACTCTCTCCATTTACATTTATGTAGAGCTCATCAAAGCTAGTACCGCCAGCGGCTAGGGCGCGCTTCATAACTTTTTGAGAGGCGGTTAATAGATTGAGAATCTGTGTAGATGTTAAATCCATTGCTATAGATTCTGGATGGATTTTTGCATACCAGAGCGCTTCGTCAGCATAAATATTTCCAATGCCACTTAGTACTTCTTGGTCGAGAATGACTTTTTTTATCTGGCCGCGTTTACTTCTTATTTTTGCAACTATTGCTTTCTTATCAAATTGTGGATCAAATAGGTCGCGGGCAATATGCGAGACCACATTAGGTACATCTCCATCTAATTGATCTACACACAACCAACCAAATGTTCTTTGGTCGATAAAGCGCATCTCCTTTCCATTTGAAAGTTCGAAATTTGCGCGTAAATGCTTCTCATATTCGCTTTTTTGTTTCTGGATTTTAAATTGACCGCTCATTCCTAAATGGGCAACTAATACTTCAGGGCGGTCAAATTCCAGCCACATAAATTTGCCACGCCTTTTTACCGCTCTAATTTTGGCATTTTTAAAGACCGACAATTTATTTAATGAATCGCTACGTAGGGCGCGAGGATGAAGTTGTTTAACAGCTGTAACTTTCTTACCAACCACATGTTTCTCAAGGCCCGCTCGAACTGTTTCGACCTCAGGAAGTTCTGGCATTACGAAGTAAGTTTCTCGTATGCAATTCGCGCCGCAATCTGTTCTGCTTCGCGTTTGCTCTTTCCCTCGCCAGTTGAAATCTCTGCTCCACCAACAACCGCAGTCGCGACAAATGTTTTATCGTGATCTGGGCCTGATTCGGTAATCAAATACTCTGGTGCAGATATTTTGCGAGATGCAGCTAGCTCTTGAAGAGCGGTCTTTCCATCTAATCCAGCGCCTCGATCTTTAGCGCTTTCCATAGTTTCATTAATCAGTTTTTCAACAATACGTTGGCTATCTGCAAACCCATGGCTCAAATAAATCGCCCCAATTAAAGCTTCCAGCGAATCTGCAAGAAGTGAATTCTTATCGCGACCTCCGGTAACTTCTTCACCTTTACCAATTCGCATATATTGACCAAGTTCAAGTGAACGAGCGATATCTGCGAGCGCGCGCATATTTACGATTCCGGAACGAAGTGGTGATAAACGAGATTCGTCTAAATCAGGATACTTTTTGTAAAGCGCTTCAGTTACAACTAAACCTAAAACAGAGTCGCCTAAAAATTCTAAACGTTCATTGGTTTCTGTAAGCCCATTCTCATATGCAAAGGAGCGGTGAGTAAAAGCTAATTCGAGAAGCTCTTGTCTTATCTCTAAGCCAAGTCGCGCTTGTAATTGCGCGAACATGAAATCAAACCTCTACGACTTGGCGACGGTTATAGGTACCGCAGGTTGGGCAAGCTGTGTGTTGAAGCTTTGGCTGCTGGCACTGAGCACAGGTAGAGATCGCTGCAGCAGTTGTTTTCCATTGGCTACGACGTGAACGAGTCTTTGATCGCGACATCTTTCGCTTTGGTACTGGCACTTCTCTACTCCTTGTTTTAAACACGCTTTGGCGTGCGGGGGAAATTATCGCCCATCAGGCGAAATTAGTGAAATCGGGTTATTTCTCGTCTTTTAGTAGCCCTTTGAGCGCTGACCAACGGGCATCGAGCTGCTCATGCGCATGGTCTTCTGGAAGCTCCGCCCACTTCTGGCCACACTCAGGGCATAGACCTTCGCAATCCTCATCACAGAGTGGATTTATAGGTAACGCCAAAACAATCGCATCTCGAATCGGCGCTTCAAGATCCATAACATCGCCATCCATTAGAAGTTGATCTTCTTCCTCTTCATCAGGGCTTGCTTCATACGCATAGAGTTCTTGGAAGTTGCGATTAAGTTCAAGTTCTATTGGATCTAGGCAACGGATGCATTCACCTTTAGCGACTACATCAAATTCGCCGGTTGCAAGGATGCCCTCTGCAACTGATTCAAGGCGTAAATCTAAATTTAAAATTCCAGCCGGAACCGCAATTACATCAATTCCGATTGGGCTTTCAACATCCAGAGCTAAGTGATACTCCTTCATCTCACCGGCACGGCGCGGAAGATCATGAGTATTTAACTTAAAAACTTTAGACATTTTAAAATTTACTTATCTGATAGTTGAGATAATACATCTTTATCGGTTGAGCCTGCCAGGCGCTCACGTCCGCGAGTAATTGCATCTTGGGTCTTATTTAGAATGACTTCCAAAGTTGCGAGTCGAGAATCAATGTATTCATCGATTTCTTGACGTTGATCTGCTGCATCTTGTCGTGCTTGGGCCAGAATATTCTTAGCTTCATCACGCGCCTGCTGCATGATTGCAGTCTGCTCAATTAACTGCGCAGCCTCTTCGCGAGCCATCGCAACCATCTGCTCTGCTTGCAAGCGACCCTCTTCAATCACTTTATCGCGGTTAGCAACAATTGATTCTGCCTTTGCAAATGAGTCCGGGAAGGCTGCTTTGGCTTCGTCAAGTACCCCAAGCATCTCGCCACGATGCACAACGCATGATGCCGACAATGGGACGCCTCGCGCCTCTTCAACCATTTTGATTGCTGAAGCTAATTTCTCAACTGCATCCATTTACCTACCTGCAACTTTCTTAGCTAGCGCTGCTTGAACAGATGGAGGAACCATCTTTGAAATATCACCGCTGTACTTTGCCAGTTCTTTTACTAATGATGATGAGAGGAAAGAGTGAGCAGGGTCGGTAGCCATAAACATAGTGTCTACGCCTGCTTGAAGGTTAACTTGAGCCTGCTGAAGCTCATAATCAAAATCAGAAACAGCTCGCAATCCCTTAGTGATTACATCGATATTGTTTCGCTTGCAATATTCGACAGTAAGCCCGCTCCAAGAATCCACCTTAATATTAGGCAAATCCTTTGTGGTCTCTTTAATCATTTCGATACGTTCTTCTACGGTAAAGAGACTCTCTTTGGTGCTATTGATAAAAACCGCAACCACGACTGCATCAAAGTGTGCGCTGGCGCGCTTGATGATATCTAAGTGTCCAAAAGTTACTGGGTCAAAGGAGCCAGGGCAGACTGCACGTCTCATAGGTAAAGGTTAACCCATCTCGCCGTAGTAGAGCGTTGCTACCCCATATTCCTTGGTGCGAAGCTCCTTTATCGGCGCTGGCCAATTTATATATGAACCCTTTGTTGCGCGTTCAATCACAATCACCGCTCCACTGCGACAGAAATTATTTTCTAGAATCAAATTAAGTAACTCATGAGTTGCTTGATCGCTAAATTCATATGGCGGATCAATAAAGATAATGTCGTACTGCTGTCCTGCGTTACCTAGAAATTTCTGTGCACTCATCGCATACAAATGAAATTTTCCAGGCGGATTAGATTTTTCAACGATCTCTTGATTTGCGCGAATAGTTTTTGCGGCTGAATCGTCCTTTTCGACTGCATGAACAAGTGAAACTCCACGAGATAGCGCTTCTAATCCAACAGCGCCACTTCCTGCAAATAAATCTAAAAACTTTAAATTTTCGAATTCGCCGAATTCGGAAAGTAGAGTTGAAAAGAGCGCTTCACGAGCGCGATCAGAAGTTGGTCTAGTTGCACCTGCAACGGTGGCGAGATTACGACCTTTCGCCACACCTGCAATGATTCGCATCTTTCAACCCTTATCTAAATACTCGACTTCGCGCTCAACTAAGAGCTTCTTAATTTCGCGCTCTAGCGTAGAGCCAATCCCCTTATTCAGCGTAATTTCTGCGGCTCCTCGCGCTTGAATAATAATTTCTTCATCTCGAAGCACACGTAATAACTTGAGATGAGAACGCGAACCACTTTGGGATACGCCAAGTACGTCACCTTCGCGGCGTTGATCTAAATCAATTTTGGCTAATTCAAAACCGTCCAGAGTATTTGCAACTGCTGTTAATCTTTCATAAGCCAGAGAATCTTCAGGAACTTTTGTAATTAGCAAGCAAAGTCCAGGCGCCTCACCTCTGCCAATTCGTCCACGTAACTGGTGTAATTGTGAAATACCAAAACGATCTGCGTCCATGATGACCATGACTGTCGCGTTAGGAACATCAACGCCAACTTCAATTACAGTTGTCGAGACCAAAACATCTAACTCTTTCGCAGAGAAAGCTTGCATAGTTGCTTCCTTTACATCTGCGCTCTGCTTTCCGTGTAATTCGGCAACTCTTAAACCTTTGAGTGGGCCGGTAGCTAACTCCGGCGCTAATTCAGTCACTGCAGCCATCTCTTTGCTCTCCGTTCCGAAGAGAAAATCCATATCTGCATCTTCTGGTGTGCCTGCGCTAATTCTTGGAGCAACCACATACGCCTGATGACCCTCTGCGACTTCCTCGCGGATTCTCTGCCAAGCTCGTTCCACATAAGCAGGCTTACTCAGCGCATTAACTAAATGTGTAGTTATCGGCGTTCGGCCTAAAGGAAGTTCGCTTAATGTAGAGATATCCAAATCTCCAAAGACGGTAATTGCCACAGTTCGAGGAATTGGCGTTGCAGTCATAACCAATAAATGCGGCGGTGTATCTGCTTTTGCTCGTAACGCATCTCTCTGTTCGACGCCGAAACGATGTTGTTCGTCCACAATAATTAGCGCTAAATCTTTAAAACCGACTGCATCAGATAGAAGTGCATGGGTGCCAATAAGTAGATCAACCTCTCCACTCTTTACTCGCGCTTGGATCTCTTTCTTCTCTCCTGTGCTCATTGAGCCGGTAAGTAACGCAACACCTATTGCTTCATCATGCGCACTCAAGGTGCCTTTACTCGCTAAATCTCCTAATTGTTTGGTAATCGTGCGGTGATGTTGTTGCGCCAAAACTTCTGTTGGGGCAAGGAGTGCAACTTGGGCGCCAGCATCAATCACACTTAAAGCCGCCCGCAACGCCACTATCGTTTTACCTGATCCAACTTCTCCTTGCAATAAGCGATGCATCGGATGTTCCGCACGTAAATCTGCAAAGATCTCATTTGAAACCGTGGTCTGTCCTGGCGTTAATTTAAATGGCAACCTCTTATCAAATTCCGTTAAAACGCCATCTGGCTTTGGAATACGCGCAATTGCATGTACCGATGCCATCTCACGTTTCCGCTTTAGCATAGTTAATTGGAGCAAAAAAGCCTCGTCAAAGGTAAGTCGAGCTCGCGCTGCTTCAGCAAATTTAATATCGGTTGGACGATGAACTTCTTTGTAAGCTTCCGTTAAATCCGGAAACTTAAATTCTTTCTTAATTTCTTCTGGTAAGAAATCTTCAACTTCATCTAGTGAGTCCAGAACTATCTCTAACGCTTTAGCAATTTTCCAGGAGGCAAACTTTCCGGTTGCTGGATATATTGGTAGATATTTATCAGCGAAAGATTCAATTGCATCTTCGACATCGCTATCGCCAGGTAACCATTCAAGTTCTGGATGTGCTAATTGGCGCATGCCTTTAAAGGTTCCAACTTTCCCGGCAAACAAACCTTGGCGGCCAACACGCATCTCTTTTTCGCGCCAAGCTTGATTAAAGAAAGTAAGTGACATCTTTTCCCGATTATTATCTTCAATTATCGCTTCCACAATCACTTGCTTGCGATTGGCCATACGTCGACTTTTGACGCTATGCACTTTTGCAAGAACGGTTGCTTCTTCGCCTTCACGAAGTTCAGCTATGTTTGTAAGCTCACCACGTTTCACATATCGGCGTGGGTAATGATGAAGAAAATCACCAACAGTTTTACATCCCAATTCCGTGGCAACAACTTTGGCAGTGCGATCTCCGATCACGTCCACCAGTTTTGTCTCTAAATTAGCCACGGCTAATCTTCTATTGTCCACCCGCCAAATGAAGTTGCGGCACACCGCTCCAGCCTGAGTGTGTAATTACTAATAATGCGCGATCGCGATATTTATCCAGAATTCGCGCAGTAATACGTTCGGCTAAATCTGGATCTAAATGTTCGGTAGGTTCATCAAGCACCAAAAGAGGCGCGCTACTCAAAAGTGCCCTAGCTAAAATTATGCGCTTGGCCTCTCCGCCTGAGATCCCTCTTCCAAATTCACCAATAACTGTATCCAGACCTTGAGGCAGTTCAGATACCAGTCGATCTAATTCAAGAAGCTCAATGACTTCGTCAAACTCTTCCGCACCAGATATTTTTAAATTCTCTCGAAGTGAGGTGTTAAATATGTGACCATTTTGAAGCGCTCCAACTGCAATATCTGATAAATTTTCGATGTCTCGTACTTCTACTCCATTGATAGTTAGCGAACCTGAATATTTAACTAAATCTAAAATTCCCATAGCCGAAGTAGTTTTACCAGTACCGCTAGCACCGCGTAAAACCAGAACTTCGCCCTGCTTTAGGTGGAAATTTTGCGGCGCAATAATGGGTTCGTTCCAATAGGCGCTGTAATTAACTGCAGTTAACGAGTCAAAAACTACGTTAGTTTTTTCAAGAATTTTACTCTGTGGAATCTTCTCAAGATTCTCTTTGGCTAACTGTAACTTTCCGCTATTAAAAAGATTTGGATACCAAGCAAGAATTGCTTCAAAGCCGGTTAGCGCAAGGAAAACCAACATTGAAACTTGAACTGGAGGTAGTGAATGGCTTTGTGCATAAAGGAAAGTTAAAACTAGCGCCGAAGCAATAATTAAGTTAATCGCTAACTGATAAAGGCGAATTATCTTAAGTAGCGTTTTTTCTTCTCGATTGATTTCTTTTTCAATCACTTCTACTTCATCTAAAATTTCATTTAGGTATCCGTAGATTTCTGCTTCAAGCGCACCATGTACCGAATTGCGTACTTTATTGGCATAGAGGTTCTCCAGGCTTTCAATTGCTTTAGCTCTATCCACCATCTGTTTGGCTGCAGCCCTTGGAATCAGAATCGCCATCAAAAATGTAACGATTAACCAAAGTATTCCCATCATGGGTTGCAGCCATAGCGCAAGCAAAGATGCAGCAAACATCGTAACCAGTGCTGCAGCGCCAGGTAAGGTAACACGAAGTTCGTACTCTTGTGCACGCTCAACATCATCTACAACCTGTTTAATTAGTTTGCCGCCGCTACCTGCAATTAATACCTCTTTTGGATTACTGGTAATTCTCTTATAGAGATCACTGCGTAGCGCAGCCAATTTATTGAAGACTGATTTATGGCTAATAATTCGCTCTAAGTATCTGGTAACCGCCCTTGCGATGCCAAAGAATCGAACCATTACCACTGCCACGCTTAGTGTTAATACAGGTGGCATAAATGAAGCCATCGTAATTAACCAACCACTTGTTACATTTAATCCGACACCGGCAATATACGAAAGCGCGGAGAGTATGTAGGCAATAATCATCGTTCAATCCTCACAATCGCATCTCCGCTTCTTAGAATCGAAAGATCATGTGTAATCACAATTACGCCACAATCTAAGTTCCGAAGAGTTCTAATCACGTGTTCTGCTGAGACTGGATCTAAGTCAGCGGTTGGTTCATCTGCAATAAGAAGCTCTGGTCTATTCGATAATGCTCGTGCCAGTGCAACTTTTCTAATCTGACCACCAGATGCGGCGCTCATTAATTCGCTACCCGATTCAAGAATTGAATCCAAGCCATTTGGTAGATCCGTGATATTTAAATTAACTAATGCCAAGTACTTTTCAATCTCTACATCTGTAATTGCTCCATTGATTAGCTGAAATTGCTTACGAACACTTCCTTGAGCCAATCGCGGATGCTGAGGCACCCAACCGATACCACTCTTATCAAGAGTATTTATTAGCGCCATTGCCTTAGTGGTTTTACCTGCGCCGGATTCTCCAACCCAGAATTCCAACCCTTTTGGATAGTCTCGTTTCAGCGCTTCGGTCTCTTTAGCGATAGGTATTTCATTTAATTTAACTAAAGCCTCTTGGCCATCTGTTGAGGCATGAAATAGCGAAGCGGCATTTCTAAGTGGAAAGTAGATCTCTGGAGCCAAAATTAAGATCATTAACGCCGAACCAAATTCCATATGGCCGCCCACTAATCGCAAGCCTATTTCGACGGCAATGACCGCTACAGAAATAGTTGCCGCTAACTCAAGAGCTAGACTTGATAAGAAAGAGATGCGAAGGACTTTCATAGTCTCTTCGCTGTATCTCTCACCCATTTCATGGATTCGCTCGCTCTGGCTTTTAGTGCGGCCAAAGATCTTTAAAGTTGCAAATCCCTTTAATGAATCTTCAAAGTAGCTAGATAAAGTGCCGAGTGTTCGCCACTTCTTGCCTACTGCATCGTTGGTATAACGACCAATTAGCGCCCCAAAGAATGGAATTAACGGCAAAGTCAGAATTGCCACAACTGCGCTAAGCACATCTTTTGTTAATAGAGTAATAATTAAAAGCGTTGGCACAAAAATCGAAAAGAGCAATTGCGGAATAAATCTTCCGTAATAAGTATCAATTGAATTTAAGCCTTTGGTGAGCAGATTACTCATGACCGCTGGTGAGAATTGGCGCATGCCATAAGAATTTGAAGTCGCGCTATGTCGAAATTCAAGTTTTGCATCGACCGCCTGATTTAAAGTCCAATTTTCAAAAATGGAGAGGAAGAAAGATCTAAATATCCAGAGCGCCACTAAAAAATAGATATTTGGATAGATGCTCTTTAAATCGATTATTCGAATTATTAGATCTGAAATCAACCAGGCATTAGTTACTAATAGCGCTGACCAAACCAAACTTGCAAAGATTGAGGCCAGAAAAAGATAACGGCTGCTACCTTTAAGTAGCAGCCGTAGATCTATCCTCACAGAGGCAATTTATCGCCATCTAGAACGCCGCGCTCTGGGTGGGCGATCTGATCGGCACTTACGCGTTTACGGAAGACCCAATAAGTCCAACCCTGATAAATCAGAACTAATGGGGTCATAATTACCGCAACCACGGTCATTGTCTTAAGGGTGTAATCAGTACTTGATGCATTGGTGATGGTTAAATCAAATGCAGAACTGATTGAACTTGGCATGACTCGTGGATAGAGCGCATTGAAGAGGTCGCTTACAAAGCAGAGTATTGCAAGCGCGGAAAAGATGAAGGCCCATCCTTCGCGTCCCCTTAGGTTCATACCCAGTGCTGCCAACCAGAAAATCGCAACTAAGGCAGAGAGAATCAGTACAACATTTTTCTTCTCTGGCATTGATGCGATTGTCCAAATTAAGTAGCTAACTGCTGCAACTGCTGCAATCAATCCGTATCTTGTAGCAAGCGCTCGTGATTTCCTACGTATCTCCCCTGCAGTCTTCAACGATAAGAAGATTGCTCCGTGAGTAAGGAAGACAGTAAGCGTAACCACGCCGCCTAAAAGTGAATATGGATTAAGTAGATTAAAGAATCCACCTGTGTATTCGAGATGTCCATTTACTTTTTCAATAGGAACGCCACGAACAATGTTGCTAAATGCAACGCCCCAAAGAAGAGCTGGGATTGCACTTGAAATCACAATTGCAATATCCCAACGTTGACGCCACTCTGCTTTGCCGTACTTGCTGCGATATTCAAAAGCTACACCGCGAACAATTAAGCCAACTAGAATCAAAAATAGCGGTAAATAGAATCCGCTAAATAAAGTTGCGTACCACTCTGGAAAGGCAGCGAATGTGGCACCGCCTGCAACTAATAACCAGACCTCGTTGCCATCCCATACTGGTCCCAGTGTTGTAATTACTGCACGACGATCAGCTTCATTAGACGAAACTTGAGGTAGAAGCATTCCAACACCAAAGTCGAAACCTTCAAGGACGAAGTAACCAACCCAAAGCACTGCAATTAGTGCGAACCAAATTGTCTGTAGATCCATTTTTCACTCCCTCCTTAGTAACTCATCGCCAGTGGCTTATCTGAACTACCGCCGATTTCTGTCGGTTCGGTATATGGAACATGCTCATCTGGACCAAGTTTGATTGCGCGAAGCATGATCTTCAATTCAATCGCCGCCAGTACGCCGTATAGAACAACATAACCAATTAACGTTGTCCAAAGTGCACCAACTCCAACTTGTGGGCTAACGCCGTCTGCAGTCTTTGCTAAACCAAATACTGTCCATGGTTGACGTGCAGTTTCAGTAAAGATCCAACCAAATGAGTTAGCGATAAGTGGAAGGAAAGGCATGCTAATCATTGCTGGAGCAAACCATTTCGCAGTTGGAACACCTCGACGACGAAGTTGCCAGAGAGTTAGTAGCGCAAAGAAGGCTGCAATAACGCCAAAGCCAATCATTAAGCGGAAACCCCAATATGCCAGAGGAATATTTGGCTTGTAATTACCAGGGCCGTACTGCTCTTCGTACTTACTCTGCAAATCATTTATTCCTTCAACAGTTCCGTTGAAATCACCAGTAGACATAAAAGAAAGGAAGTTCGGTACGCCGATTTGGAATATTGAGCGTGAACCATCAAGCGTTCCAATTGTTAATAAAGAAAATGGCGCCCCACTTGTGGTGTCATACAGCGCTTCTGCTGCTGCCATTTTCATCGGTTGCTGCTCTGTCATGACTCGTGCAGACCAATCTCCGGTAACACCAACAAATAAGAAGCTAATCAATACAGTCACTAAACCAAGTTTCAGTGTTGGTTTTAGAACTTCTTCATGGCGCTTCTTAGCAAGCAGATATCCAGATACGCCGACCATAAATCCGCCTGCAGTAAATGCGGCAAATGCCATAGTGTGCGTAAATGTTGCGAGCGCAGTTTTCTGTGTTAGCACCGCGACGATATCTGTTAATTCAGCGCGACCTTTTTCGGTATTCATTGTGTAACCGACTGGATGCTGCATCCATGCATTTGCAGCCAAAATAAAGTACGCAGAGAGAACAGTTCCGGTCGCTGCCAACCAGATTGAAGCAAGGTGCAACTTCTTAGGTAGGCGATCCCAACCAAAGATCCACATTCCAAGGAATGTTGATTCGAGGAAGAATGCTAGAAGTCCTTCCATTGCAAGTGGCGCACCAAATATGTCGCCAACAAAGCGTGAATAACTTGACCAGTTCATTCCAAATTGAAACTCTTGAACAATTCCGGTAACGACGCCCATCGCAAAGTTAATTAGAAAGAGCTTTCCAAAGAACTTAGTTGCGCGAAGGTACTTTTCATTACCTGTGCGATACCAAGCGGTCTGTAAACCTGCGACCAAGAAACCGGTACCGATAGTTATAGGCACAAATAGGAAGTGGTAGACAGTTGTCGCAGCGAACTGCCATCGGGCTAGAGCTAGTGCATCCATAAAATCTCTCCTTGATCTGTTATGGAACCTGATGGAAATTCTTCTCGAATGAGCGCAAAAAGGGCCGAAAAGTACGAGTGGAAGCCCTACTCGAAAGACGATTTCGCTCACACGCCGAGTTCAAGTAAAGTCTGCCCCTAGTAACAAGTTCGATTGAACCCTAAACAAGGAGATAAGCAGTGGCATCTGTATGCGAAATCTGCGGCAAAGGCCCTAGCTTTGGAAACAACGTTTCACACTCACAGGTGAAGACCCGTCGTCGTTGGAATCCAAACATCCAGCGTGTTCGTGTGTTCCTAAATGGCCGTTCAACACGCCAGAACGTCTGCACCTCATGCCTAAAGGCTGGCAAGGCAGCACGTACCAAGTAATTAATTATTAGTATTAACAAAAAGCGCCCTTATGAGGCGCTTTTTTTATTTAGAAACGGTGACGGAGCTAAGTAGCCACTTCACGGCATCATCTGCGCCGTAACCATCTGGGTGGCTCTTTAATAAAACCTTCGCACCTTCGATATCGCTACCTAAAGTAACAATCGGCGCTTCAACATAACCATCTTTACGAACCTGGGGCAGGCCTATGTTTGCCATCAATCCGTTGCAAAGACATTTACGTCCATCGATATCTTCTACCGCACCGCCCTTTTTGATGAATTGATCATCAGGTTCGGATGGGCAACGGTAGATAGTGCGACCGGTTTCAGAGATTGCAGGTTCGCGTAAATAACCTAGATCGCAGAGCTTTGGTCGTGCAGCAAAACCCTCTGCAGTTGAAGTATGTCCTTCTAACTTTGCAATTTTGATTGGGAAACTTGTAGGTGATGCAAGTACATCAGTCTTTACTTCCAAAGTATTGCTCTTTAATTTATCAATTAACTGTTTACGAGTCTTGTTGCTAAAACCTGAGTGATTTGAAATTGCAAACAGAGTACCTACTTGCACACCGGCTGCACCTTGTTCTAAGGCAGCTTTAACTCGTTCTGGACTGCCATATGTACCTGCCAACCAGAATGGAAGTTCAAGTTTCTTCATCTTCTCAATATCAGCAATATCTTTTGGCCCATAAATTGGTTCGCCGTTTTCATCGAACTGCCATTTGCCGCGAGGTGGCGCATTGTGTCCACCAGCAGAGTTATGTTCGATGATAAATCCATCAGGACGAGTCTCTTCGTCACGAGCAAGATAAGCACCTAGTACATCAACAGAGATAATTGCTAAAAACTTTGGCTTATTAATTTTGGTGCCAGCAGGGACAAAATCAAGAGGATTGATCGTAGTCTGAACTGCCGAACCACCGATTACATCAACCGGAACAGATCCAACTTCGAGTTTTGAAATTTGACGAATTAATTTAGGTAGCTCACGTGGAATACCTGCGCCCATAATGATGTAATCAACTCCCGCTAACATCGCGCCAAATACGCTTGCTGCAGTAGTCATCTGAATCTTGTGTAAGAAGTTAATTCCGATAAGACCATCATGGCCCTCTTTTGCCAACCAAACTTCTACGAAGTTTGCGACAATTAAAATCTCTTGCGCGTCACGTTTCTGTTCCAAAGTAATTTTCGGGACCATTACATATGAAGCTTCAGCGCTCTTTCCGCCTTCAATAAAATACTTATCAAGAATCTTCTTTACAATCTCTTGATTTGGAAAAGCGCTTAGTGCCCGGCGCATATTTCCCGATTTATCGCCATCCTGTAATCGCCTAGCTAAAACGTTATCGATGGCAGTGCCCGAAACCACACCTAGTTGGCCTTGGAGCGAGACAGTTTTTGCCAATTCCCAGTTAGAGACAGCGATGCCCATTCCGCCTTGAATGATTACAGGCAAATGTTCAGACATCCAACCTGCCTCTCTCCTTGAAGGTTAGAACCTAATTAAAGTGTTTCCAACCGGGTTGCGGTGTCGCTACATGGAGAAGTCTAATGCCACTACCTGGTAGTACCTTCCCAATTTCAAAGCCCTTGAGCGCGCGACCAGTTGCTAGAAAAACATGGTCTTCGCCACCACTGAGAATTAAGTCAAATACTGAGACATTTAGCAGCTCAGCAATCTGTGAGAGTTCTGCGAAGTCCGGATGTTTTGCGATCAAATCGGCATCAATTTCAAATTGCACTCCAGATGCTTCTGCCATTTGTTCACTTTGGATTAATAACGAATCACTTATATCGCATAGTGAATTGGCATTTATTGCAATCTGTTCTGCATTGTCATAATCCACTGAAGGTGCACGATGTTCTGAAATTGCAAAATCAATTGCGCCACCACGAATTTCTTTTGTGAGTGCAATTAACCCTGCCGCTGACCAACCAGGTAAATTTGAAATATAAATTGAATCGCCCGCTTCTGCACCACTTCGCAAAATCGGTTTGGCACATTCACCAATAGCGGTTATTGAGATAACGATTTTCTCTGACTTTGATAGATCTCCACCAATTACTTGTGCTCCTGCAATATGGGCTTCATGCGCGATACCTCGAGCAACATCGAGCATCCACTCCAACTCTTCGTTACCGGTTGCCGCCATCGCGACCGTTAAATATTTGGGCTTTCCCCCCATGGCGTAAATATCTGCGAGGTTTGCAGCAGCAACTTTCCTGCCGATCTCTTGTGCGCTCGACCAATTTACTTTGAAGTGCACATCTTCGACCGCCATGTCAGTGGTAACTACAAGAGAGGTTTCAGGGCGTGAAACCACCGCAGCGTCATCGCCAATTCCGACCAATACATCTGAGTTTGCTTCGGCAAATATTTCAGAGATGTTAAATATCAGCTCTCGCTCGCTCCATTTCGGAAAATTACTAGCCACAGGTAAAACCTATGGGATAAGTTTGCTTTAGGTAAATCTAGGAAGTGAGAGGTTCACATGTCAGTTCAGGCATACATCTTGATTCAAACTGAGGTCGGTAAAGCATCTTCAGTTGCACAAGCAGTTTCAGGAATCTCTGGAGTAACACTTGCAGAAGGAGTTACCGGTCCTTACGACGTAATCATGCGTTGCGAAGCTCCATCAATGGAAGATTTCGGTCGCGTTATCCTCGGAAAAGTTCAAGCAGTTCCAGGAATTACTCGCACACTTACCTGCCCTGTGACAGGCAACTTCCACTCGTAATTACTTACGTAACGCAGTTTCAATTAGCGCGCTAATAATTTCGGTGTAGCCAAGACCGCTTACGCCCCAAAGTTTTGGAAATACTGACTTTGGTGTAAATCCAGGCATGGTATTTAGCTCGTTGATAATGATCATGTCATCTTCTGTATAGAAGAAGTCTACTCGCGCTAAACCTGAACAACCAAGTGCAATAAAAGCTTCTATTGCCGCTTCCTGAATATCTTCGGCACGTTTGATCTTTGCAGGTGCGACCACTGTGGTTGCATTATCTAAATACTTAGCTTCGAAATCATAAAACTCAAATTTAGGATCAATTTTAATTTCGCCTGGTACTGAACATTGAACATTGCCATCTTTTTCTAATACTGCACATTCAACTTCGCGACCAACTATCGCCTTTTCAAGCATTACCTTGCTGTCGTATTTGAATGCATCATTTACGGCGGCTTCTAATTGGTCTACGTGCTTAACTTTATGTGTACCTCGGGAGGAGCCGCCACGAGCAGGTTTTACAAAGAGTGGATAACCAATTCCGTGATCCTTAATCTCTTCACCTTTGCGAAGGACAATTCCTGGAGCCACAGAGATTCCGTGTGCAATAAAAATCTGCTTTGCAAAGTGCTTATCCATCGCAACCGCTGACGCCAGAACACCATTGCCTACATATGGAATATCTAACATTTCAAAGAGGCCTTGAATAGTTCCATCTTCGCCATATGGACCATGAAGGATTGGAAATACCACATCTGCCTTGATTTGATCTATTGCGATTTCAGATGCACTTTCCGGCACTTCTGGGAGCTGGCCATCTTTGATTTCAAATTTGGTATCAGTAGGTAGTGAAACCCATTTTCCACTTTTAGTGATTCCTATTAGCGATGGGTTGTACTTGCTTCGATCAATTGCCGAGATAACACCACTTGCAGATACGCAACTAATTTCATGTTCGCTACTACGGCCACCGCAGATAATGGCAACATTAATCACTCGGCAAAACCTTCCGCTCTGGTGCTGATCTCCATGATCCGCTTAAATGCATCACGCGGAGTTATTGTTCCAGCAACCACGTCGGCGACTGCTTCAATGATTGGGACTTCAACTCCAACTCGGTGCGCTAACTCTAAGGCCGCACGAGAAGTAGATACACCTTCTACCGTCTTTGCTACGCGTGTTCTGGCGCTTTCCAATGATTGGGTTTCGCCTAATACTTCGCCGAAGGATCGGTTACGTGAAAGTGGCGAACCACAACTTGCAACTAGATCTCCCATGCCTGCAAGGCTAGCTGCAGTTAATGGATCAGATCCATGAGCTGCACACATTCGTGAAATTTCATTTAGACCACGAGTAATTAACATCGACTGTGTATTTTCGCCAAATCCCATACCAATTGCCATACCGACAGAGAGCGCGATAACGCTCTTGATTGATCCTGCTAATTCACAGCCCATCACATCGGTTGACGTATATACGCGGTAATAATCAGTCGTGAATACTTTCTGAATTTCTACTGCAGTCGCTAAATTATTCGAAGCTACCACTGCTCCTGCTAATTGGCGCATTGAAAGTTCGTCGGCCAAATTAGGGCCGGTGATAAGCGCGAAACTAACCTCTCCCCAAATTTCAGCAACCACTTCTGAGACACGAAGATCTGTATTTAATTCAATTCCTTTAAGGGTACTAACGACTATCGCGTTCTTATTTATATAGGGTTTCCACTCTTTAAGCATTGAACGTAACTGTTGAGTTGGAATTGCCAGCACATATATTTCAGAGTGGTCGAAAGCTACTTTAATATCGCTGGTTGCAGTTAGGGACTTTGGAAGAGTAATGCCTTGCAGATACTTCTCGTTGCTATGTTGGTTATTAATCTCAGAGACAACTTCTGCGCTTCTGGCCCATAGCAAAACATCGTTTCCGGCATCACTTAATACTTGTGCCAAAGTAGTGCCCCATGCGCCAGCACCGAATACTGTAACTCTCTTCATCATTGGCGATTTTTTCTAAAGTTACCGGTTCTTGGCAAATTTGATTTACGTAAATCGAATAATTGTGCTGGGGCTGGCTCGTTTCTAAGCTCTCCAACCATATCCGCCAAAATTCTCATTGCGTAATTTGTTGCCTCTTCCATTGCAGCGGGGTCATCAACCTTTCCCGCCCACTTCGATAAATCAATTGGATCACCACACTTTAAAGCAACAGGCTTTGGTGGAAATATTTTTAAAAACTTTGAATACGGCGCCAAGATTTTATGATCGCCCCACTGTGCAACTGGAATCAGTGGCGCACCTGCAGCGATCGCTAAACGAACTGCGCCAGTCTTTCCGGTCATTGGCCAAAGGTTTGGATCTCGAGTCAATGTGCCTTCCGGATATATGCCAATTGCATGACCCATCTTTAAAGCAGCAATTGCTTCGCCCAGCGCAACTGCTGCGCTATTACTTTCACGCTTTACTGGAATCTGTTCTGCCTTATATAAAACCCAGCCAACCACTGGGATTTTAAATACCGCTTCTTTGCCGATGAATCTAAGTGCTCTGCCGTTTTCAAAAAAGTAATGCGCAAACACCAGCGCATCCAGGTAAGAAACGTGATTACTGTAGAAAACCACAGGGCCACTCTTAGGAATCTTCTCTGTGTTTAGCCAACTACGTTTTGTAATAACTTTTAAAATTGGCATCAATATTGCAGCGCTGATTCGGAAACCGAAATTCATCCCTAGGGGTTTCCCAGACGGCGGTTTCATGGTGGTAAGTCTAGATAGCAAAGAAAAAAGACCACCAAGATTCGGTGGTCTTTTAACTACAAGTTCTTACTTGCGCTTCTTAGCCTTCTTAGCAACCTTCTTCTTAGGAGCTGCCTTCTTAGCCGCCTTCTTTGGTGCAGCTTTCTTTGCAGCCTTCTTAGGAGCTGCCTTCTTAGCTGCTGGCTTTGCAACAACTGGTGCTGCTGGCTTTGGAGCTGGACCTAGCTTGCGATCGCCTGAGATAACTTCCTTTAGGCCCTTTGCAGGGAGGAAGCGAGGCTTCTTAGATGCTTTGATCTGGATTGTCTCGCCGGTGAAAGGGTTACGGCCCTTACGTGCCTTGCGATCAACCTTCTTAAACTTACCGAAATCATTGATTGTTACATCTTCACCCTTTTGGATGTTGCGTGTAATTGAATCAAAAATGATTTCTACAGCGTGAGCTGCTTCTTTCTTGCTGCCGTTGAAGTGAGGAGCCAACGACGCAATGAATTGGGTCTTATTCATTAACTTCCCCTATTTACGCGTAAATATGATGCATTCGCATCAAGTAGTTAAAACTTACGCGCAGGAAATGCTTATTTTTCGCTAATTTATCGCGTGTCGCACTAATATTTTTTTACAAAATTACTCTTTTTATACGTAAAAAATAGCGAAAAACTCTAAAGTAATTATTGAGAGTTATTTAACGGGCAGTGTTTTTGGCTTAAATGATGGGCGTTTTGCTTCAAATTTCGCGATCTCATCAACATGTTGCATTGTCAAACCAATGTCATCAAGGCCTTCCATCAAACGCCAACGTGTGTAATCGTCAATTTCAAATGAAATAGTGTTGCCAGCATAAGAAACTGTTCGCGACTCTAGATCAACCGTTACCTGAGTTGAGGCATCCTTTTCGATTGTTTCCCAGAGCTTCTCAACTTCGACCTGCGACAAGATGACAGTTAATAGTCCACCCTTTGCAGAGTTACCACGGAAGATATCTGCAAATCGAGAAGAGATTACAACTTTAAATCCATAATTCTGTAGCGCCCAAACCGCATGCTCGCGGGAAGAGCCTGTTCCAAAATCAACTCCAGCAACCAAGATTGTGCCGTTCTTATATTCATCTTTGTTGAGCACGAACTCTGGATCATTACGCCATGCTGCAAAGAGTCCATCTTCAAAGCCAGAACGTGTAACTCGCTTTAGATAAACAGCAGGAATTATCTGATCTGTATCAACATTAGAACGACGAAGTGGGACAGCGGTTCCGGTGTGCTTTAGAAACTTCTCCATAAGTTCATTCTCTCGTAACCTTTGGGGTTAGGGCAATTCGGATTCTTGGAATTACTATTTCCGCGCATATCCTCAGAATACTCATATCAACTATCTCAAGGAGCAAGATGGGCCTCACACCTAAAGATGCCGTCCTTTTCGATTTATATACCGCGCTAGCTGAGCGCGTTGCCGCGGGTGCTCGAACCGCGGTAGAGCTTGTACATGCTCTACCGGAAAATCGTCGAGATTTCGCCATGCGCATTGGTGCAATCGAAAGTGAAGCCGATGAACTTCTCGGCCAGATAATTCGAAGAATAGATTCGATGTTTATTACTCCATATGATCGTGGCGATTTAACCGAATTGGCCAATTCTCTAGATGATGCAATGGATTGCCTAGAAGAAGCTACAGATCTTGCCGTACTACATAATGTGCAGGAGTTTCCGGCTCAAACAAATGATTTAATCGAAGCGGTACGTCGAATGGCGGAATTAACTGCGGCCAGCATGCCAAGACTTAAAAACCTAAAAGACCTCGACCACTATTACGAAGAGGCAGATCGCATCGAAGATGAAGGCGATCGCATTCACCGCAGAATTACTGCGCTTTTATTTAGCGGCCAGTTTGATGCGATGAGTGTTCTTCGAATCGAGGGTGTCATTAATTTCTTCGAAGATTCCCTTGATGAGATGGCTCGCGTAGCACGCGTTATCCGAACAATCTCATTGAAGGAATCTTAAGATGACAAGTACTTATGTACTAATTTCATTAATCATCGCCATTGCCCTGATTTTTGACTACACCAATGGATTTCATGATGCAGCCAATGCAATTGCAACTACAGTTGCAACTAAAGCGGTATCTCCAAAAGCAGCTTTAGCAATTGCTGCAGTTGGAAATTTAGTTGGAGCTTTTCTTTCAGAAGGTGTAGCCAAAACAGTAGGAAAAGGCATCATCGATGTCGAACAAAATTCACATGGGCTTTATGTTGTGATGGCGGCGCTCATTGGAGCCATTGCTTGGAATTTAATTACTTGGTGGTTTGGACTTCCTTCTTCTTCATCCCATGCCCTAATTGGAGGCTTGGTAGGTGCAGCCTTGATTGCAAGTGAAACAGTTAAATGGGAAGGGGTTTACCAAAAGGTTGCAATACCGATGGTTTTATCTCCGTTAATCGGCATCTCAGCCTCTTTCTTGCTAGTAATCCTTATTCAAACAGTATTTCGTAAGGCAAAAAGACAGCATGTATCTACGCCATTCAAGGTTGCACAAACAGCAGCAGCAGGAGCAATGGCTGTTGGGCATGGGCTTCAAGATGCACAAAAAACAATGGGTATTATCACTTTGGCTCTAGTAATTGGAGGCCTTCATCAAGGGGAGAGCATTCCTGGGTGGGTGAAAATTGCTGCGGCTATTGCCATTTCTCTAGGAACTTATGCTGGAGGATGGCGAATAATGAAGACTCTTGGTCACCGCATGATTGAAGTAGATCAAGTAAAAGGACTCGCTTCAACTACTGTTGCGTCCACTGTTCTCTACGTGATGGCAATTCACTTCAAAGCACCAATATCAACTACACATACAATTACATCTTCAATCCTAGGAGCTGGTGCAACTCGTGGACGTAAATGGGTGCGTTGGGGTGTAGTTGGAAATATCGCTACAGCTTGGGTTCTTACACTCCCAGCTGCTGCGATATGTGCTGCTGCTTCTTATAAATTAATTGGAATATTCGGGGGAAATTAAAGATCAGCAGGCGAAGCCAAAGTACCTTTTAGCGCAGTTGCAGCTGCGACCAATGGTGATGCAAGATGCGTGCGACCACCTTTCCCCTGTCGACCTTCAAAGTTTCGATTAGATGTTGAGACGCTTCGCTCTCCTGGCTTTAATTGATCGGGGTTCATTCCAAGGCACATAGAACAACCTGCGCTACGCCACTCTGCTCCTGCATCAATAAATACTTTATCTAGACCTTCTGATTCGGCTTGCAGACGAACACGTGCCGAACCAGGGACAACCAACATTCGCAAGGAATTTGAAATCTTCTTGCCTTTGAGAATTGCAGCAGCAGCACGCAAATCTTCAATACGACCATTGGTGCAAGAACCTAAGAAGACGGTATCAACCTTTATATCTTTCATAGGTGTCCCTGCGGTCAATCCCATGTATTCAAGGGCGCGCTCAGCTGCACCGCGCTCTTCTGGATCAGACATTTCAGCAGGATTTGGAACTCTCTCATTTAGCGCAACACCTTGTCCAGGGTTGGTTCCCCAAGTGACAAATGGCGAAAGTTCATCAGCATTTAAAGTCACCTCTGCATCAAATTTCGCATCTTCATCTGTGTAAAGCGAAGACCAATAAGCGACCGCTTCATCCCAATTCTCTGGCGCATGTGGTTTGCCCTTAATATATTCAAAAGTAGTCTGATCAGGCGCAATTAGACCTGCACGGGCACCAGCTTCGATAGACATATTGCAGATTGTCATTCGTGCTTCCATTGAAAGTTTACGGATGGCTTCACCGCGATATTCCAAAACATAACCTTGCCCACCGCCAGTTGATATCTTTGCAATCACCGCAAGGATGATGTCCTTTGCGGTAACGCCCTCTTTCAAAGTTCCTTCAACATTGATTGCCATTGTCTTAAATGGCTTTAATGGAAGTGTTTGAGTTGCAAGTACATGTTCGACTTCTGAAGTTCCGATACCAAATGCAAGTGCGCCAAAAGCGCCGTGAGTTGAGGTGTGTGAGTCTCCGCAGACAATTGTCATACCTGGTTGAGTTAAACCTAGTTGTGGTCCAACAACGTGAACGATTCCTTGCTCTACATCGCCTAACGAGTGAATACGTACACCGAACTCTGCACAATTCTTACGAAGAGTATCAACCTGTAACTTTGAAACAGGATCAGCAATCGGCTTATCAATATCAAGTGTTGGCACATTGTGGTCTTCAGTTGCCAAAGTTAGATCAGGTCGATGTACTGGACGATTTGTTAAACGAAGACCATCAAAAGCTTGCGGACTGGTAACTTCGTGAATTAAATGGAGGTCTATGAAAAGTAGATCTGGTTCGCCCTCTTTGTGGCGAACAATGTGATCATCCCAAATCTTCTCTGCAAGTGTCTTGCCCATTTTTTGTTACCTTTCAAAATTTGCTATCCACATTTTGAGATGCTAATCTCATGCCGTGGACAGAAAGAATAGCGGAGTCGGCGTATTAGATAAAGCCGTGAGTATCTTGGCGGCTCTTGAAAGCGGACCACATTCGCTTGCAGAGCTAGTTGCAGTGACAGGTATCGCACGTCCAACAGCGCATCGACTAGCCGTTGCCCTCGAACATCACCGATTAGTTTCACGCGATCTCACCGGTCGTTTTATTTTAGGTAAGCGCAATGCTGAACTTGCAGCCGCTGCCGGAGAAGATCGTTTACTTGCAGCCGCAGCCCCAGCTTTGGCTGCGCTACGCGATGCCACTGGCGAATCTGCCCAACTTTATAAGCGCCAAGGCGATCAACGTGTATGCGTCGCAGTTGCCGAACGTCTATCTGGCTTACGCGATTCCGTTCCAGTTGGCGCTGCACTAACAATGCAAGCCGGATCAGCTGCTCAAGTATTACTTGCCTGGGAAGATTCCGAAAAGATTCATCGCGCACTAGGTAAAGCTCGTTTCACCGCTGCACATTTAGCAGCGGTACGCCGTCGCGGTTGGGCGCAATCAGTTGGCGAACGTGAAGCTGGAGTTGCATCTGTATCCGCACCGGTGCGTGGACCAAATAATAAAGTTATTGCAGCAGTTGGTATCTCTGGCCCAATCGAACGTTTAGGTCGCCAACCAGGTCGACTTCATGCAGCCGCGATTGTTGCAACTGCAGCAAAGTTATCTGAATATTTAGCTAAAAATCCGAATTAGTAGCGGTGCGGGTGCTCGCTACTAATCACGCGAATAGTGTGAGACTTAGCGCGCATAACAAGCGATTGAGAAGTCATGCAACGCTCTGTAAATCGAACTCCATCAAGCAATTCACCATCGGTAATTCCAGTAGCGGCAAAGAAAATATCATCGCCTTTAACTAAATCTTTTGAAGTAAGGACTTGCTTTAAATCTAGACCAGAAGCTAGTTCACGTTCTGCATCAGATTGTGGTGCGAACATTCCTTGAATCTCTCCACCTAAACAACGCATCGCACATGCTGCGATTACACCTTCAGGGGTGCCGCCAATTCCCATAAGTAAATCAGCGCCAGTGTTTGGTCTAGCTGCCAAAACGGCACCTGCAACATCTCCGTCAGAGATAAATTTAATTCGCGCTCCAGTTGCTCTAATTTCTTCGGCTAACTTTGAATGGCGTGGGCGATCAAGTAGAACTACCGTGATGTCATAAGCCGGAACTTTCTTGGCTTTTGCAACTTTCTCGATGTTTACTGAAACTGGCGCAGTAATATCAATAACTCCAGCGGCTTCAGGTCCGGTGGCAATCTTGTTCATGTAGAAAGCGCCAGTTACATCAAACATTGCGCCGCGTTCGGCAAGAGCGATAACAGAAATCGCATTATTTAAACCTTTGGCTGTCAAAGTAGTTCCGTCGATTGGATCAACTGCAACATCACAGTGCATGCCGATGCCGTTACCAACTACCTCTCCGTTATAAAGCATCGGCGCTTGATCTTTTTCACCTTCGCCGATGACTACAACGCCATTCATATCAACCGTTGAAATCATTTCGCGCATCGCATCTACCGCTGCTTGATCTGCATCATCTTTTGCGCCACGACCAACCCAACGTGAAGCTGCAATCGCTGCGGTTTCGGTTACGCGCACTAATTCCAGTGCTAAATTTCTTGAGTTCAGTGCATTTGAATCAACGCTCATAGAACATACAGTAGCCCCGAAGGGATTCGAACCCTCGTAGCTGGCTTGAGAAGCCAGAGTCCTAGGCCGCTAGACGACGGGGCCGCTAAGACTTCCTATTAAGTTTTTTTAATGCTTTGTACTGCGCTGGGGTACCAGGACTCGAACCTAGACTTACTGAACCAGAATCAGCAGGGCTGCCAATTACCCCATACCCCAATATTGAGCGCGCTAAGGATACAGAAGCGATTAATTAAAGGCTAATCGCGGATTTAATGCGTGTAATTGAAGCCTCTTTACCGAGCAACTCCATTGATTCAAATAATGGTGGAGAGATATGGCTACCAGTTGCTGCAATACGAACTGCGCCAAATGCAATACGTGGCTTTAGCCCCAGCTCTTCAATCAAAGCAGCACGTAGCGCTCCTTCGATTGATTCGTGGTTCCAAGTTGCAAGAGGTTCTAGAACTTCAAGAGCGCGCTTTAATACTTGCTTGCTCTGATCGTCCTTAATTTTCTCTTTTGATTCTGCTTCGATTACTAATTCATTTACAAATAAGAATTTAAGCATTGCAGGAATTTCGCCAAGTTTGACGATACGTTCCTGAATAATCGGAAGCGCCTTCTTAACTAATTCAATTTCTGCATCAGTTCCAGAAATAATCTTCTCATCCTTTAGGAATGGAAGGGCGCGGTTTAAAAACTCTTCCGGAGAAAGGGCGCGAATCTTGTCGCCGTTGATTGCCTCGAGCTTCTTCATATCAAAGCGCGCTGGAGAAGAGTGAACATCGTGAACTTCGAAAAGTTCGACAAGTTCCTTCATCGAGATATCTTCTTTGTCGTCACCAGGTGACCAACCCAGGAGCGCTAAGTAATTACAGATTGCTTCTGGAAGATAACCTTGTTCGCGATACCAAGCGATAGAAACTTCACCATTTCGTTTTGAGAGCTTCGCATTGTCTTGACCCATCACAAATGGCAAATGCGCAAATGTTGGGTACTGGTCAGGAGTTAATCCCATCGCTTTATATACCTGAATTTGGCGCGGAGTTGATGAGAGTAAATCTTCACCACGAAGCACGTGGGTTACTTTCATCAACACATCATCGACTGCAACAGCCAATGTGTAGAGCGGCGAACCATCAGCGCGCATCAGTACGAAATCTGGAACGTACTTGTGATCAAAAGAAACTTCACCGCGAATCTCATCAACAAACGTTGTGGATCCATCGTCCATGCGCATGCGAAGCACAGGCTTGCGCCCCTCTGCTTTAAATTTCTCAATCTGATCCGCTGTTAACGAACGGCATGTTCCGCCATATCCAGGTGCCACATTTGCAGCACGTTGGCGTTCGCGTTCTGCTTCTAGCTCTTCAGAGCTGCAATAACAATGATATGCAGCGCCACTTGCTAGGAATTTATCAGCCCACTGTTTGTAAATATGTAAACGCTCTGATTGAAGATACGGACCATTTGGGCCACCTACTTCAGGACCTTCATCCCAAGTTAATCCCAGCCACTTTAAAGTATCGATAGCGCGCTGAATATATTCATCAGTTACGCGTTCTTTATCAGTATCTTCAATGCGGAAGATAAATGTGCCGCCAGTATGACGGGCAAAAGCCCAATCGAATAGCGCGGTACGAATATTGCCGACATGCAGATCTCCAGTTGGAGATGGTGCGAAACGGACTCGGATTTCTTTACCCACGAGCAGAGAGTTTATTAGTTAACTCACCTAACCCTGAAATCGCGCAGGTAACTGACGCCTTTTCTGGCATCGGACCGATTCCAGCTGGTGTTCCGGTCAAAATAACATCGCCAGGTAGAAGCGTCATAACTGATGAAACAAAGTGGATGATTTCATCAACACCGAACATCATCTGATTTAACGTTGCTCTCTGCTTCACCTCGCCATTTACTGTACAAGTTATTTCCTGATTGCCTGGAATAAAATCTGTATCAATCCAAGGACCCAACGGGCAGAATGTGTCGAAACCTTTTGCGCGGGTCCATTGGCCATCTCGAGATTGAAGATCGCGAGCCGTTACATCGTTCCCAATCGTGTATCCGAAAATAACTTCTGATGCGCGTTCGCGTGGAACATCTTTGCAGATTCTTCCAATTACGATTGCTAGCTCCGCTTCGTGATCTACGCGCTCTGACATCCATGGCCAATGAATAACATCATTTGGTCCGGCTACTGAGGTATTTGGCTTAAGGAAAATAATCGGTTCGGCAGGAACTTCTCCACCCATTTCTTTTGCATGATCTGAGTAATTCTTGCCAACACAGACAACTTTGCTTCGCGGTAATACTGGCGCAAGAAGGCGGACATCATCTAAAGATGTTGCTTGGCCGCTCTTTTGAATTCCGTTAAATAGTGGATCGCCTGTGATTACCGAAATTGTTTTTTCATCTTCTTCGAGCACACCGAAGAGAGGATCATTTCCGAGATCGCTACCTGGCTTTGGAGTAAATCGTAAAACTCGCATTAGGCAAGGTTACAGCGCGACTTCGCTTTCCTGACGCTCCATGATTACGGAGCTAATTCGACGACGACGGCCAACAGGGCGTTCTGCAGTGACTTTCCAACCTGCCAAATTAAATGTCGACCCCGGAATTGGTACGCGACCTAAAACTTTAGCCATCAAGCCACCAATCGTGTCGACGCCTTCAACTAATTCATCATCTAATTCAATTTCTAATTCTGAAGCTAAATCTTCAACGTGAACTTTTGCCTGAACACGGAGTTTGTCATCAGATAACCAGACAAATTGCTCTTCTTCATCATCAAATTCATCTGCAATTTCGCCAACAATCTCTTCGATAATATCTTCGATAGTGATGATTCCGGCTGTACCGCCATATTCATCAACCACAATGGCTAAATGAATCTGGTTGCGTTGCATATCCTTAAGTAGTTCCGCTGCAGATTTGATCTCAGGTACAAAAACAACTGGGCGCATCAATTGTTCGACCTTTTCGGTCTGTTCGGCTTCATGGTGATCATGAGCGCGCTTGGCTAAATCTTTAATATATGCAATTCCAATAATTTGGTCGATACTTTCTCCAACCACTGGAATACGTGAATATCCCGAACGAAGTGCGAGTGAAAGTGCTTGTCGTAATGTCTTGTCGCGCTCAATCCAGACCATTTCGGTGCGCGGCACCATCAGTTCGCGAACCAAGGTATCCCCTAATTCGAAAACTGAGTGGATCATCTCATGCTCGTCTTCTTCGACGAGCCCTCTTTCATGTGCTTGATCTACCAAGTCACGTAACTCTTCTTCATTCTTAAAGATATTTGATTTAAATCGCTGTCCAGGTGTCAGCGCATTTGCAATACCAACAATCAATTTAGAGAAAGGTCTAAAGAAAATCGCTGAGAAGCCAGAAACAAATGCAAGAAGCGCAATTAAAAAATACTTCACTTGGCTGCTCGTTTCACTAAATCCTCTTGAAGGGCAAACATCACTTTTTCATCTGCTAGCTCTTGGTGGTCATATCCGAGTAAATGTAAAAGTCCATGCGCTGCCAAAATCGAAACTTCATGTTCAAAAGTATGGCCTGCCTTCTCTGCCTGGGCTCTAGCTACTATCGGTGAAATAACAATATCTCCCAAGATTCCAGGTTCGGGATCATTTGGTCGAAGTTCGTCCATTGGGAAACTCATTACATCGGTAGTACCAGGTAAATCCATCCACTTTATGTGAAGCTCTTCCATCTCTGCATCATTGATAAAAGCTAGGGATAGATCGCAATCTGGATGCAGACCTAGCTCTTTAATGGAGAATTCCATTAACTTTTTTATATCCGCTTCAGGAGCTAATTGACCTGAGCGGTTCTCTATTTCAATCATCGAATGTGACGGGTCTGCGTATTTGTTGAGTTACGAGCTTCATCATAAGTTTCATATGCGCTGACGATGTCACTAATTAATCGGTGACGAACGACATCTTCCGCAGTTAAATCCATAAATGAAATGTCATCAATTCCTTCGAGAATTTTACGAATTGTGGCTAACCCTGAATTCTTTCCGCCTGGTAGATCAACTTGCGTTACGTCACCAGTGATTACCATCTTCGAACCGAAACCTAAACGAGTCAGAAACATCTTCATCTGCTCGGGAGTGGTGTTCTGTGCCTCGTCAAGAATGATGAAGGAATCATTAAGAGTGCGTCCGCGCATATATGCAAGAGGGGCAACTTCAATTACGCCGCTCTGCATTAACTTAGGAATTGCATCTTGATCCAACATATCGTGCAGCGCATCGAAAAGTGGACGTAAATATGGATCAATCTTCTCGGTCAAAGTTCCTGGTAAGAAACCTAAATGTTCGCCTGCTTCAACTGCTGGGCGAGTAAGAATAATTCGATTTACTTCACGTGCTTGAAGTGCAGCGACAGCCTTGGCCATCGCTAAATAAGTCTTACCGGTACCAGCTGGACCAATACCAAAGGTAATTGTGTTCTCGGCAATTGCTTCTACATATTGCTTCTGATTTGCCGTCTTCGGGCGAATTGTTCGACCACGATTGCTAACAATATTTAGTGAGAGAACTTCCGCTGGATGCTTCTGCGGATGAGACTTAAGCATTCCAATAGAACGTTTAATAACTTCAGGATTGATATCTTGTCCTGAACGTAGAACTACTAAAAGTTCAGTTACAAGTTGTTCGACCCGATCACATTCTTCGATATCACCACGTAGCGCAATTTCATTTCCGCGAACGGTCATAGAAACATTCGGAAAAGCTGATTCGATTTCTCGTAAATTTTTATCGGCTGGGCCAACAAGTGCGACCATTGGAATGGCGGTCGGTACCGTAATAAGAGTTCGTTCCATGTATGGTTTTAGTTTAACAACCTTTAGCCTGGCGGCCAGGTGAAATCTCGCCCACCTAAAAGGTGCATATGAGCGTGAAATACCGATTGGCCAACCGCCTCACCGGTATTAAAGACGGTGCGATAGCCCGGAAGTTGGCGATCCTGTGAAATCTGCTTGGCGGCCTTGAGAAGGGCGGCGCTTATTACCGCACTTGATTCGGCCATCGCTGCAGCATTCTCAACATGCAGAGTCGGCACTAGTAGTACATGTGTTGGGGCCTGCGGATTTAAATCGTTAAATGCCACGACATTCTCATCGCGATAAACGATTTCTGCAGGAATTTCACCTTCGATGATTTTGCAAAATATGCAATTTGGATCAAGCTCCATGTAATTACCATACCTTCATTAGCGCGCTAACTGCAGCAACTGCAGCGATTCCGGCATGAGCTGAACGCAAGACTGGCCGACCTAGTTTGATCACTTTGCCACCAATATTTTCAAACTGCTCCAGCTCATCATCAGTAAGTCCACCTTCAGGTCCAATCACAATTAAGGTCTTAATAGAATTTGTAACAACCTCTGAAATTTGTGTCGTAGCTGATTCGTGACAGATAAGTACTTGATCAAAACTCTTAGCTAAATCAATAGCTTTAGTTGTATCAAGCTTCTCTGAAACCTTTGGAATATAGAAACGACGAGTCTGCTTACTGGCTTCAATTGCGGCGACTTCCCACTTCTCGCTATCTTTCCCAATAGTGCGGCCAGATTGCCATGGATAAATCTCGGTGACTCCTGCTGCGGTCAAGAGTTCAATCATCTCTTTTGTGCGATCGCTCTTAGGTAACGCTTGCAAGACTGAGATATTGAAAGCACTTGCTGGTTCTGATCCTTTTTCAAGAATTTTTAGATTGACACTCTTTTTTGAGATTGACGTTATTTCACATCTAGCCCAAGCACCTACACCGTCAGAAACTAGAAGCTCTTCACCGGCGCTCATCCGTAACACTCGATCGGCATGATGCGCGTTATCACCAGTTAATTCGGGATGGTTTACATCCTCAATGAAGAAAAGTTGAAGCATTAGAATCTAAATGCTCCGCGTATTTTATTTAATAGCGATCCATCATCTGCTTTTACTGAGGACGAGTCTTTATCTTCCCCACGTAAGGCTGCAAATTTCTTAATTAGCTCTTCTTGTTCGCGATTTAATTTTGTAGGAGTTACTACCTCAATGTGAACAATTAAGTCTCCGCGACCTGACCCACGTAAGCGAGTCATACCTTTATGCTTTAAAGCGATTTTGGCACCTGATTGTGTGCCGGGTTTAATTTCGACCTCTTCTTCCCCATCTAAAGTCATCACCTTGGCCTTGGTGCCTAGAGTTGCTGAACTAAATGGAATTGAGAGCGCTAAATGCAATGTATCTCCATCGCGAACAAAATACTCATGTTCGCTTTGAATGATTTCGACATATAGATCACCAGCTGGACCACCACCAGGACCTACTTCGCCACGGCCTGCTAATTGAATTCGGTTTCCGGTTTCAACGCCGCCAGGAATCTTCACATTTATTGTTTGACGGGAACGTACTCGTCCGTCTCCATTACATTCGCGGCAAGGATTTGGAATTGTGGTTCCGTAACCTTGGCAGGCAGCGCATGGTCGCGAGGTCATTACTTGACCGAGAATTGAACGAGTTACCTGTTGCGTTTCACCTCGTCCTTTACAGATTGCACAAGTTGTGGGTGAAGTTCCTTCTTGGCAACCCGAGCCGGAACATTTTTCACAACGTACCGCGCTCTCAACAGTTAGCTCTCGCTCTGTTCCGAAACATGCTTCCTCTAACGAAACTTCCACTCTAATTAGCGCATCTTGACCTGCTCTTGCACGAGATCGTGGTCCACGCGATTGTGCACCTTGCCCAAAGAAAGCAGACATAATGTCATCGAATCCAAAACCACCATTAAATCCACCTGCGCCACCGCCAAATGGATTTCCACCCATATCATATTGGCGGCGTTTTGAATCATCACTTAAAACATCATATGCAGCGGTAACTTCTTTAAAACGATCTTGCACCTGTGGATCTGGATTAATATCAGGATGAAGTTCGCGAGCTAATTTGCGATAAGCGCGCTTAATTTCGTCCGCAGTCGCAGCACGCGAAACGCCTAGCGTTTCGTATAAATCAGCCATTTATGCATTCTCCTGTAGATATCTACTTACATAGTTAGCAACAGCGCTAACTGCAGCCATAGAACTTGCGTAATCCATACGGGTTGGACCTATTACGCCCAGTGCTCCAACTTCACCGTAACCGGTGGAGATTACAGAAGTTTCGCGTAAATTGGCCTCGCTCTGCTCGCTTCCGATTCGAACTTGAACACCATTTGATGCGCCACCTAGTAAACGAAGCAGAACAACTTGCTCTTCTAGCGCTTCAAGGATTGGATGAATCTGCGCAGAAAAATCTTGACGGAATCTAGTTAAGTTCGCAGTTCCAGCCAGAACTACTTTCTCCTCTGGTTTTTCTAGCGCCATCTCAATTAAGGTAGAGATAATTACCGCCATATTCCGGCGATCGGTTGCAGTTAAAGAGTCCATTAACGCCGATAAACGATCAGCCACATCAGGTAAGCGTTGACCTGCGATTGAGTTATTTAACTTTACTCGCATTGAATTTAGATATTCATCATCCACTTCGGTTGCTAATTCGATCACACGTTGTTCGACTCTTCCGGTGTCTGTTATCAGAATTAACATCGTACGAATCGAATTTAGTAATACAAGTTCAACGTGACGAACTCGTGATTTAACTAATGACGGGTATTGCACTACCGCAACTTGTTTAGTGACATCAGCCAGTAATTTAACGGTACGCATCACCACATCATCTAAATCAAGAGCACCTTCAAGAAAAGTTTCAATTGCTCGACGCTCTGGCGCGGAGAGAGGTTTTACAGTTGCCAGTTGATCGACAAACATGCGATAGCCAAGGTCAGTTGGAATACGACCCGCAGAGGTGTGAGGCTGAGTAATCAGACCTTCCTCTTCCAGAACTGCCATCTCATTACGAATGGTTGCTGGTGATACGCCTAAATTGTGGTTTTCCGCAAGCGCTTTAGAGCCAACCGGCTCTTGAGTAGCTACATACTCATCAACGATTGCACGAAGGATCTCTAGGCGGCGGCTCATGATTGTCAGATTTTAAGCCATAATCATTTCGCGGACGATTCGGTCAGCAATTAGCCGCCCAGCCGCAGTTAGAACTACCCGATTTTTAATGGTTTCGACCTGCTCTTTGTAATTATCAAGCACCGCAATTTGAGCGGCAGATAATTCATTTATCGCAATTCCATCACGTAGGCGAATCTGCAACATAATCTTTTCATCGCGCTTCTCTGAATCACTTAAGACTTCTCGTTCTTGCATCGGAGATTCAAATGCACCCAACTTCTCCTGATACTTAGCTGGATGTTTAACATTCCACCATCGAGTTCCGTCTATATGAGAGTGAGCGCCAGGACCGAGTCCCCACCAATTCTGATTTCGCCAGTAGATCAAATTATGTTCTGCCGGTCGACCCCAATTGCTTAGTTCATACCAAGGCAACCCTGAATTATTCGCTAACTCATCTACCTTCAAATACATCTGAGCCATTAGATCATCATCTGGTTTATCAATTTCACCGCGTTTAATCTTTGCAGATAACTTGGTGCCATCTTCAACAATTAACGCATAAGAGCTCAAATGATCCACGCCGTATGAGAGCGCAGTTTTAACGGTACTCTCCCATTGCTCCAAAGTCTCACCTGGTGTTCCATAAATTAAATCTAAACTGACGTTTTCAAAACCTGCGGCGCGTGCATTCTCTACTGACTTGGCAACATTCTCTGGATTATGTGTTCGATCTAAGACATTCAATACATTGCTATTTGCAGATTGCATACCCATAGAGATGCGATTGATTCCAATCGCACGATACTCTGCTAGAGATTGCAGAGTTAAAGTATCTGGATTGCACTCCATAGTGATTTCGATATTAGGTGCAAATTCCCAGCGCTGCTTTAGTAAATCAATTACGCGGCCCAGCTCTTTAGCTGGCATTAGCGATGGAGTTCCGCCACCAAAAAAGATGGTTGGAATCGTGGTAGTTGTGGTGCGGGATGCAAAAGTTACTTCTGCAATTAACGAATCAACAAAGCCTTGAGAGACTGTTTCTAAAGTGCCACCTTCACGAAGCTCAGCCGGCGTGTAAGTATTAAAGTCGCAGTAACCGCATCGTTTTACGCAGTACGGGATATGAACGTAGAACGAAAGGTTAGACATTACTTATCTCTAGCTGCTTTTACCTTTTCGATATCAGCATCGGTTGCAAGAGCCGCTACGAAGGCTTCCTGTGGAACTTCAACTCGTCCCACCATCTTCATGCGCTTCTTACCTTCCTTCTGCTTCTCGAGAAGTTTGCGCTTACGTGTGATGTCACCACCGTAACATTTTGCAAGAACGTCCTTACGGATCGCGCGGATATTTTCGCGGGCAATAATCTTTGCACCAATTGCAGCTTGGATTGGAACTTCGAACTGCTGCCTTGGAATAAGTTCGCGTAACTTCTGAGTCATCATCACGCCGTATGCATATGCCTTATCGCGGTGCACGATTGCGCTAAACGCATCCACTGTTTCAGAGTTAAGAAGAATATCGACCTTAACCAGATTTCCTGGCGCATTGCCCTTATCTTCGTAATCTAAAGATGCATAACCCTTAGTACGTGACTTAAGTTGATCAAAGAAGTCAAAGACGATTTCTGCAAGCGGTAAGTCATAACGAATCTCAACGCGATCTTCAGATAGGTAATCCATTCCAAGCAAAGTTCCGCGGCGATCTTGGCAAAGTTCCATAATCGTGCCGATATATTCACTTGGCGCAAGGATGGTGGCTTTAACAATCGGCTCTTGAACCTCAGAGATCTTTCCATTTGGAAATTCAGATGGGTTGGTGACCGTTAGTTTCTTACCGTCTTCAAGCGTTACTTCATAAACTACGTTTGGCGCAGTTGAAATTAGATTTAAACCTGCTTCGCGTTCTAAGCGCTCACGAACAATCTCCATATGTAATAGACCAAGGAATCCACATCGGAAACCAAAACCAAGCGCTGCAGAACTCTCTGGTTCATAAACTAGCGCCGCATCATTTAATTGCAACTTATCTAAAGCTTCGCGAAGCATCGGAAATTCCGCACCATCAATAGGAAATAGCCCAGAGAAGACCATTGGCTTTGGATCTTTATATCCGGCAAGCGGTTCTTTAGCTGGCTTTTGATAAAGAGTTACCGTGTCACCAACACGTGATTGACGAACATCTTTTACACCGGTAATTAAATAACCTACCTCGCCGACGCCTAAGCCCTTTGAAGCAATCGGTTCGGGCGAAATTGCACCAATTTCAAGTAGTTCATGGCGGGCACCAGTTGAAATCATTTGAATCTGATCGCGCGGAGATAACTTGCCATCTACAACTCGAATATAAGTAACCACGCCACGATAAACATCGTAAACAGAGTCAAAAATCAGTGCGCGAGTTGCGGCAACTTTATCGCCAACTGGTGCAGGAATCTGCGCCACGATTTCATCTAATAACTCTTCAACGCCAACACCGGTCTTACCTGAAACTCGCAAAACATCTTCTGGTTGGCAACCGATTAACTTTGCAAGTTCAGCTGCAAATTTATCTGGCTGCGCTGCAGGTAGATCAATTTTGTTTAGCACTGGAATGATTTGAAGATTGTTCTCCATTGCAAGGTAAAGGTTTGCCAGAGTCTGCGCTTCAATTCCTTGTGCACAATCAACAAGTAGAACTGCGCCTTCACATGCTGCAAGCGAACGAGATACTTCGTAAGTAAAGTCAACGTGGCCCGGTGTATCGATCATGTTAAGGATGTATTCCTTGCCATCTCGTCCAGATTTCCATGGCAGACGCACAGCTTGAGATTTAATGGTGATGCCGCGTTCGCGTTCGATATCCATGCGATCTAGATACTGCGCACGCATCTGTCGCGGATCTACAACTTCAGTAATTTGAAGCATGCGATCAGCAAGCGTTGATTTACCGTGATCGATATGCGCAATGATGCAGAAGTTACGGATCTGCGCAGGGTCGGTTGAAGCAGGCTGAGGAGCCTTACTTAATGGAATTGCCGGCATGGCGGCTTATGAATTAACTAATTACTTCTTAGCTGCAGCGGTCTTAGCCATTGCAGACTTCTTATTAGCTGCGTTGTTGCGGTGAATAACACCCTTTGCAACTGCAACATCTAGAAGACGTGAAGCGCTACGAAGTTCTGTCTGAACCTTTGCAGAGTCACCTGAAGCAACTGCATCGCGGAACTTACGGATTGCGCTCTTAAGACCTGATGAGACCGCCTTATTACGCTGACGAGCCTTCTCGTTGGTCTTGATTCGCTTAACCTGCGACTTGATGTTTGCCACTTATGTAACTCCTGTTGTTCTAAAAAACTTCGCTTTTTCGCCGCCCGAAAGCGGACAGGTCGCAAAGGTTACCAGCGCGGGTTTAGAGGCTCAAATCCAGTTAATTCGCCCCTGACCTGGCTGCGCAGATCTTGGATAACGCCTGTTCTAACGCGTAAATCGGGTCGCTCGCCCCACCTTTTACCTGGGCATCACATTTAGCAATTGCCTCAACGGCAGCGGTCAAAGTGTTGGCGTTCCAACCATTTAATTGGCGACGAGCTTTATCAATCTGCCAAGGAGCCATTCCAAGTTCTCCAGCTAATTCAAATGAACGCGCTCCCCGATTAGCACCTGAAACTTTTGCAATGCCGCGCAAACTAGATGCGATTGCGCTGGTAATCATTACCGGATCTATGCCAGTGGTAATTGCATGGCGCAGAGTAATTAGAGATTCTGCGAAATTTCCTTCCATGACTTTATCTGCAACATCAAATCCTGTTGTTTCAATCTTTCCTTGATGATATTTATTGACGTGTTCTATATCAATAACTCCCGCAGGAGTATCGGATGCGAGTTGTGAAACTGTTGCGCTTAATTCGCGAAGATCGGTGCCGGTTGCATTTACAAGTGCGCTAATGGCAGCCGGAGATGCTTTACGTCCCAAATCAATAAATAAATTCTTAACAAACTCTTCTTTTTCAGATTCCTTCTTAAGCGGATCGCAGGCAATTAACTCTGGTTTCACTTTCTTAATTGCGTCAAGTAGCGCCTTACCTTTTACTCCGCCTTTATGAACTAGAACCAGCGTAAGCGTTGGATCTGGTGACTCGATGTAACGAGTGATTTCGACCTTTGAATCTTCTTCTAGATCCTGTAAATCCCGAATAATCAGCGCGCGACGCTCTGAGAAGAGTGATGGCGAAAGTGCATCAGAAATCTCACCGGTTGAAATATCGCCAGCGAAAAGCGTGGTGATTTCGGCCTGTTCATCTCTTAGTTGCGCAATGATTTTTGAAAGTGCGCGATCTGCAAGGGCAGCTTCGGAGCCGAGCAAAAGATAGATATCTTTCAAGTCACCCTCCAGAGAACCGGTAATCCGAATGCGCCGACCTTACTAGATGAAACGCTCCCCGTAATCGGGTCAATCGCGATGGCGCCTGATTTATCGGTGCGAATTACTCGTTTAAATAACTTAACGGTGCTATCCGCAGGATGTCCATACTTATTTCCAGCGCCTACGCTGATGATTGCAAGATCTGGATTGGCAAGAGCGTTAAACGATAGATCCTGATATTTAGAACCATGGTGTGCCACCTTTAGGTAATTGACCTTTGGCGGTCTAATCAAACTCTGCACATCTGGTTCGATATCGCCAGTTGTTAAGAGCGAATAATCAGGAGTTCGAATTAGCGCCACGATGCTGCCGTTATTTAGCGCACTTCCCTCTCCGCCATTATCTGCAAATGCATGCAACCCACCATCGGGCCAGAGAAATTCGATATTTAATTTACCTACTTTAATTACCTCACCTCGCATCGCGCTCTGTTTTAGTAGCCCGATTTTCCTATTTTGCATCGCACCAGTTAACCCACCTACGTGATCTGCGTGCGAATGTGTAATCAGTAGCAGCGGAATTTCAGATATCGATAACGCCTTTAAACATTGATCAATCAACTTTGGATCAGGTCCAACATCTATTACTACTGCGTTATGTGGTGCGACCTTTAAGACCATGGCATCACCTTGGCCGACATCGCAATTAGCAATCTGCCAATCGTTATTGGGCCATCTTTGTAAAAAAGTAATTAGCAGAAGGATTGGAATCAGAAATATTAGATACTTTCTAGCAAAGAACATCACGCACCCAATTAAGATAATAATCAACGCGCTCTTCATCTGAATTACTGGGAAAGCAGCTGCTTTATAAGCAATTGCGGTAATTAAATTGGCAGGTATTCCTGCAAGACCAATTAACCAAGGTGCAATAGGCGGAATGAGCGCCGCAATAAATCCAAGAATTGTCACCGGTGCAACCAGTGGGGCTGCCAAAACATTTGCCAGAATAGAAGTAATTGATAAATAACCGCTTAGCGCCACAATAATTGGCGCACATAAAATTGAAGCAGCGATAGGTTCAGCGACCACCTTTGGCATTCGTAATTTCGGTGCGATTAACAACAAACCAGCAGTAGCTAATACCGATAACGCAAATCCGGGATCTCTTGATTGCCAAGGATCAGCCAGAACTACTATTGCAATTGCAAAGCCAAGCGAAGGTACCGAATCGCTTCGTTCGCGATGCGATTTAGCAAAGATAACCACTGCTGCCATTGCCGCGGCGCGTAATACTGAAGGTGATGGCCTAACCAATCCGATAAATGCGATCAGTGCGATTGATGTTGCGAATAACCTAACTCGCACCCGTTTAATCGGAAATTGCATCAACCAAAGTAGAAAAGAACTGACGATGGCAAAGTTGGCGCCGCTTACTGCAGTTAAATGGGTAAGACCTGCGCGGCGCATCGCATCGCTAAATTCTGCGCTCTGTAAAGAGGTGTCACCCAAAACCATTCCAGGAATCAGCGGATAGTTCTTAGAAACTTCACGCAAGCCTTTACGGATATCACCCAATTTCTGCTGCCAGATATTGGCAGGTTTAATTGGGCGAAACTTCTCCCAAGATAGAAAGAGCGCAGCGACTCTGGGTTCGTTACTCGCTAAAACTTTCCCAGTTGCCTTGAACTTAGTTGAGGGCAGAAATTCATCGCCATAACCAATAACGCGAAGCGGGGAACCTTTTGCTTTCGCAATCAGACTGATTTTGCCGTTTTTGGTTGCTTTGGGATCCGTGGTTGCTGTGAATTCAAGAGTTACGCTCTTACCGATTAATTTGTGAATCTCACTGGTTTCTAATGAAACTTGGCGAAAACTCATCACGCTGGCGCCCACCAATACGGCAAGTAGAACCACTGCGCCTTTTTTCGTATGAAACCGAGATAAAAGCGTAAGCGCACCTGCGATTAAGCAGATGCGCCACGGTGGAATCCAACTCTGAAAAAGCGCACCAAGCCAGATTGATACGCCAACAAGAGCTAGACGCGAATCTTGGACTTGAACTTCTCTAATGTTGAAGCGCCTATTCCTTGTACCTTCTTTAAATCATCAATGGTTGTAAAGAAACCATTTACCTTCCGATACTCAATGATTCGCCCAGCAATTACAGGGCCAATTCCAGGTAATTTATCTAACTCTTTAGCAGTTGCCCGATTAATATTAATAATTCCGTTGATAGCGGTGCTTCGTCTAATAGTTGAAGTAGTGCCACTTACCTTCTTATCAATAAATATCTGCTCGCCATCTTTAACTACTCGTGCTTGATTTATGTAAGAAAGATCAGCGCTTTTATTGGTGCCACCCGCTGCTTTGATTGCATCATTTACTCTGGAATTAATGGGTAGTTCATATACTCCAGGATTTTTCACATCGCCCGCAACATCGACAACTACCATCGGCGGAGTCACAATAGTTGGGACGGTTGGCGTAATTGCCTCTGAACTCTGCGGTCTAAAAATTAGAAATCCACTAACTGCGACGGCAAAGATTGCGACAGCACCTAGGGCACGTCGTTGTGCTTTCGTGAAATTAACATCGCGCCACCAAAGACGGAGCGCATCAATAGTTTTTGTTTGCATGGCCAAATAGAACCAATTGGTCCTTGTGGATTGTTAAGCGAAGTTAATTAGTTGGGGATAACTAAATTAACTAGCTTCGGAGCGCGAGTAATGATCTTTACAGGCGTTGCTCCATCAAGGGCTGCAATGATTGCCGGGTTTGCAAGCGCAAGAGCTTCGAGTTCGGCATCCGAGATGGATGGCGCAACTTCTATGCGCTCTTTAATCTTGCCATTTATCTGTAGGACCGCAGTGACTGAATCTTCAACTAGAAGTAATTCATCCACAGTTGGCCAACCAGCAAGCGCCACAGATGGCTTATGGCCTAAACGCTCCCACATCTCTTCTGCGGTAAATGGCGCAACAAGTGACAACATAATTGCAATTGCTTCAGCAGCTTCACGAACCGCAGGATCTGCTGGCCCGCACCCAGAATCAATTGCTTTACGAGTTGCATTTACTAATTCCATTACGCGAGCAACTGCTACGTTAAATCGGAATGATTCAACTGCAAAAGCTGCATCATGAAGCGCTTTATGTGTTGCTTTACGTAAATCTAAATTACCCTTTGTGAAATCAACGCCAGGTGCGCTTGTTACATCGCCAGATAAACGCCATGCACGAGATAAGAACTTAACTGAACCCGAAGGTGAAACATCAGCCCAATCAACATCATCTTCCGGTGGACCCGAGAAGACCATTGTTAAGCGAATCGCATCAACGCCGTGGTTTTGCAATTCATCAGATAAACGAACCAAGTTGCCACGAGATTTCGACATTGCAGAGCCATCCATGACGACCATGCCTTGATTTAGAAGACGAGTAAATGGTTCGTTGAACTTAACCATTCCCATGTCGAATAAAACTTTTGTAAAGAAGCGGCTGTATAAAAGGTGCAAGATTGCGTGGGTTACACCGCCAACATATTGATCAACCGGTAACCACTCTTCGATCTTCTTTGGATCAAATGGCGCATCTGAATTAGTTGGATCGACATAACGTAGGTAATACCAAGAAGAATCTACGAAGGTATCCATAGTGTCCGCATCGCGTTTAGCAGGAGCAGCGCACTTAGGGCAAGGAACATTTACCCAATCCGCTGCCGCGCCAAGTGGAGATGATCCCTTTGGCTTTAAATCTAAACCGGCAGCTGGTGGTAATTGCACCGGTAGTTGTTCAAGTGGAACTGGAACTTCGCCGCACTTTTCACAGTGAATGATTGGAATTGGCGTGCCCCAATAACGTTGACGTGAAATCAACCAGTCACGAAGGCGATAATTGTTAGAAGCCTTTGCAAGCTTCTTCGCTTCAAGGATTGAAATAATCTTTGCAATCGCATCAGCCTTATTTAAACCATTTAGCTCGCCTGAATTAATTAGTTTTCCATCGCCACCAGTTGCAATGCCTGTCACAGAAGGATCTTCTTCACCGGTATCGACAACGACTCGAACCGGCAAGTTCATAGCTTTTGCAAAATCTAAATCGCGTTGATCGTGAGCCGGAACCGCCATAATCGCGCCAGTTCCGTAATCAGCGAGCACGTAATCAGATGCCCAGATCGGTAACTTCTCGCCATTTACTGGATTGATGGCATAGCGTTGCAAGAAAACGCCGCTCTTTGGTCGATCAGTTGCAAGTCGTTCAATATCAGAAGCTGCACGTACCTTTTCTAAGTAAGTCTCAAAATCTGCCTTTGCAGGAGAGGCGCTAGCAAGTTCTGCCGCTAAATCCGAATCAACCGCAACCACCATAAATGTTGCACCATAAAGAGTGTCAGGTCGAGTTGTATAAATTGAAATTGGTTCGGTGCGACCTTCGATTTCGAAAGTTACATTTGCACCAGAAGAGCGACCAATCCAGTTGCGCTGCATCAACAGCACTTTATCTGGCCACTTCCCTTCTAGCTGTTCCATGTCATCGAGTAAACGATCTGCGTAATCAGTAATCTTGAAATACCACTGATTTAATTTCTTCTTGGTGACTGGGTTATCACAACGTTCGCAAAGGCCAGCCACAACTTGTTCGTTAGCTAAAACGGTCTGGCAATCTGGGCACCAGTTGACCGCTGAATCTTTTCGATAAGCAAGACCGCGTTCGTACATCTTTAAAAATAGCCATTGGTTCCATTTGTAATATTCAGGATCGCAAGTATTAAATGTGCGATCCCAATCAAATGAACATGCATAACGGCGCATTGATGCTTTTTGAACTGCAATGTTTTCGTAGGTCCAACCCGATGGTTCGATGCCGCGCTTGATAGCTGCGTTCTCTGCAGGAAGACCGAATGCATCCCAACCAATTGGGTGCATAACGTTAAAACCTTTTTGCGCCCAGTAGCGAGCAATTACATCGCCAAGTGCATAAGCCTCAGCGTGACCCATATGTAGATCACCTGATGGATAAGGAAACATATCGAGTACATATTTCTTTGGACGCGAATCATCTGCGCGACCTGAACGAAATGGTGCAATCTCATCCCAGATTGGTAACCACTTCTCTTGAACATAAGCGAAGTCATACGCTTGATGTTCGGTACTCATGTCTCTCCTCTTGGCTTTCTTCGATAACTATTTGTGGACCTGAGGGGATTTGAACCCCTGACCCCTTGCATGCCATGCAAGTGCGCTACCAGCTGCGCCACAGGCCCTTGCAACATGGAGCATTCTACAAGCGAATAAAACTACTTCTCTCCACCTGATTCTTCGCCAAATATCGGTTCAGGTAGTGATCCAGAATTATGTTCGACCAGATTCCATCCTCTTGGAGTTGAAGAGAGTATCGACCAAGCTGCATTTGATAATCCACCTATTGAACCCCAAGTGCTCATTGGAAGATTTAACATCGAACCTAAAATGCATCGCGCAGTTCCACCATGTGTAGCGACAACGAGAGTGTGATTGGTTTTGCCGGCAAGAGCTTCATTAATAGCTTCAGTTGCGCGAGCAGCTACATCGCTACGACGCTCTCCCACATCACCTGCAGGGTTGTCGTCGCCATCAATCCAACGAATAAAGTTTTCAATATCAGTTTCGCGAATCGCATCGCCCGTCTTGCCTTCCCAATTACCGCCATCTGTTTCACGTAAGCGACGGTCAGTTTTGATTTCTAATTTCACTAAATCAGCAAGCGCTTTTGCGGTATTGAATGCGCGAGATAAATCGCTAGAAATAATCTGATTTGGCGAGAGGCCTGATAGTAACTTTCCAGCACGCGCAACTTGAGCAAGTCCAGTATCGTTTAGTGGAATATCAGTTGAGCCTTGAAAACGATTGGCAATATTCCAATCTGTCTGGCCATGTCGCCAAAGAACTATCTTGTTATGTGGGTGGCTCATCGTGATTCATCCACATGTAGAGGGATTGTTGGGCAATCATTCCAAAGGCGATCCAACATGTAATAGCGACGTAAATTTTCAGTCTGGATGTGAACTACCAAATCTGAGTAATCAATCAGAATCCATTCTTCACCATTTTCTCGGCGTACTGGTTTCTCATTAATTCCTTTTAGTTTCTCTTCAATCTCATCAGCAATCGCTTCAATTTGCTTCGGGTTATTTCCAGACACAATTAAAAATGCTTCGGATAGAAGGCTCTGTTCAGAGAGATCTATCGCTACCAAATCAGTTCCGACTTTATCGACCGCTGCTTGAGCTGCAACATCGAGCTCTTTACGGACTAAATCACTTACTGGCATATAGCTTCCTCTCGGTAATGAACTTTCGCACGCTAGGCGAGGTTCCGTTTACCTGACTATCGTTTCGAATCTCCGTGGCTGAAATATCTAAAGCTCCAATATCGAGACCATCTCCCGTATCACCTGGGCGATCAATAACGATAAAACTAACTTTCTCTCGTAAATCTTCTGCGCGGTGCCATTTATCAATCTTGGCATACGCATCGCTTCCGATAATCCAGAAGAGATCGTCTCCGCTTTTTTCTAATTCTTCGACAGTGTCGATTGCATAGCTTGGACCGTGTCTTTTAATTTCGATATCGTTAACAGTTACCTTCTCTTTTACGCCACTTGGAAGGTCGTTAACTGCAAGTTTGCACATCTCCAATCGTGTTGGTCCATCTGCTTTCGGAGTATTCTCCCGAAGCAGCGGTTCCCCGGCTGGAATCAAAATGATCGAATCAACAACTTTTCGTGAAATTAACTCAACAACTACTCGCAGATGTCCGTTGTGGATGGGATCAAATGTCCCACCAAATAAACCGGTGCGCTTATCGGCCAAGACGAAGTGTTAGGTAAAGCAGAAGACTTAAAATACCGAATGCAGTTAAGCCAAAGACGATTGGGTCCTGTGGCAGTTGGCGAGCAGCCTCTTCGAAATGGAACATGTGGAAATACTACTTGCCCGATAGCAATTCTTTGAATTTCGCCTCGTCGATAATAGTCACGCCTAGCTCTTCCGCCTTTTTTGCCTTTGAACCTGGCTCAGAACCGACCAATACGTAATCAGTCTTTTTAGATACCGAGGAAGAAGGTTTTCCGCCATGCGCCGTGATAACTTCATTAATTCCATCGCGAGTAAATGATTCTAAAGATCCCGTAACCACAAACGTTAAGCCTGCCAATGTCTGTGGCAACTCTTCGGATTTTTCTAACTCAGTTGTGACTCCAGCCTTAGCCCATCGCTTAACAATCTCTCTATGCCAATCAACTTTGAACCATTCGACAATTGAATCTGCAATAACTCCGCCGACACCATCTACTTCAGATAATTCGGCAGATGTTGCTTTAGATATGGCAGTTATCGATTTGAAATGATTCGCAAGCGCTTGCGCCGCAGTTGGTCCTACGTGGCGAATAGATAGAGAGACTATTACGCGCCACAATGGACGGTTCTTTGCTGTCTCAAGCGCATCAAGAAGTTTCTTAACATTTGCACCTGGATTTCCGTCTTTCTTGGTGAAGAATGGAGAAGTTGTGAGACTTGATTCAGTTAAATCAAATAGCTCTGATTCATCCTTAATAATCTTTGCATCTAACAACGCATTAGCTGCTTCATAGCCCAACACATCAATATCTAAAGCAGCACGAGAGCCAATGTAGTAAATACGTTCGCGCAATTGTGCTGGACAGCTCTGTGCATTTGGACAACGTAAATCAACATCACCTTCAGATTGTTCGACTAATTTTGTTCCGCAATCTGGGCAGGTAGTAGGCATCTTAAAGGCCTTCTCTTTTCCAGTTCGCTTATCAGTAACCGCAGATAAGACTTCAGGAATCACATCTCCGGCTTTGCGGATTACAACATAATCACCGATTAACACACCTTTGCGTTCAACTTCTTGTGAATTATGAAGCGTTGCATGAGTGACTGTTGAACCTGCCACTAAGACCGGTTCCATAACTGCAAACGGAGTAACGCGGCCAGTGCGACCCACACTTACTTGAATATCAAGCAGTTTAGTTACGACTTCTTCAGGTGGATATTTGTACGCAATCGCCCACTTAGGCGCACGTGAGGTAACGCCGAGTTTCTTTTGAAGCGATGTTTGATCAACTTTAATTACTACGCCATCAATCTCATGTTCTAGATCATGGCGATGCTCGGCAAAGTTGGCGATAAATTTAAAAACATCCTTGTGGTTATTTAAGACTTTGAAATGGGTACTTGTTGGAAGCCCAAAACTTCTTAATAGTTCATATGCATCGCTTTGATTTTCAAATTTCATAGCAGTTGCGCCGATACCGTGGACCAACACGCTTAATGGCCTGGAAGCAGTTACGCGGGGATCTTTCTGGCGAAGCGATCCGGCCGCTGCATTTCGAGGGTTGGCAAAGGTTGGCTTGCCTGACTCTTCAAGTGACTCATTAAGTTCCTTAAAAGCCTGAAGCGGAAAGTAAATTTCACCGCGCACTTCGATTAAGTCAGGAACGTTCTCTCCCTTAAGTTCGTGAGGTAGGCCTTTGATGGTTTTCACATTTAGAGTTACATCTTCGCCGGTAGTTCCGTTACCACGAGTGAGCGCTTTAGTTAAGAGACCCTTTTCGTAACGTAAATTAATAGCAAGTCCATCAATTTTCAGTTCGCATAGCCACTTTGCATCGGGTGCTTCTTTTGCGACGCGTTCAAACCAAGTATTTAATTCATTATCATCAAATACGTTATCCAAGCTCATCATCTTCTCAAAGTGATCAACTTGTTCGAAGGTCGTTGCAAATCCCCCGCCGATACCTAAAGTGGGCGAATCTTCGGCGCGAAGTTCTGGATGTTCCTTCTCTAATTGTTCTAATTCGCGCATCAACTTATCGAAGTGTGCATCTGAAACTGTTGGATTATCTAAAACGTAGTAACGAAAGATATGGTCGCGAATCTCTTCGGTTAGCTCAGCGATTCTTTGGCGCGGATTCATGCAGTCTCACAGATTGTTGAAGAACCAACTACGCGATCACCATCATAAATAACCGCTGCTTGACCTGTTGCTAAGCCAAGTAAGGGTTTATCTAATTCAATTTCAACGCCATCAGTTGTTTGACGATATCTGCAATCAAGCGCAGCGCCATGTGCGCGGACCTGAACGTAACCAGTTAACCAATCGGTGCCTGGATTAGGTCCACACCAGACTGGTTTCTCTCCAACAATTCGTGTCACAGCTAAATCTTCTCGCGGGCCAACGATAACTGTGTTGCTCTTTGGCTCAATCTTTAAAACAAATCGTGGATTTCCATCTGCAGCCGGAACTGTTAAACCCAAACCTTTACGTTGACCGATGGTGTAGGTGTAAGCACCTTTATGATGGCCGATTACCTTTCCATCTTGATCAACAATTGGACCCTCTTCGCTACCAAGTCTCTCGCGTAACCAACCTGCGTTATCACCACTTGGCACAAAGCAAATATCATGGCTATCAGGTTTATTAGCTACCGCTAAACCTTTTGCTTCTGCCTCTTTGCGGATATCAACTTTTTCGGTATCGCCTAAAGGAAAGTAAGCACCTTGTAACTGTTCGCGAGTTAAAACAGCTAATACATATGATTGATCTTTACTGTTATCAATTGCGCGATGCAAAGTTCGCTCGCCATCTAGCGCACGCATATTTGCGTAATGTCCGGTAACGACGCCATCAAAACCCATCGCTTTGGCGCGATCTAAAACTGCAGCAAATTTAATTTTTTCATTGCAACGTAGGCATGGATTAGGGGTTCGCCCAGCTGCATATTCAGAGAGAAAATCTTCAACTACTCCTTCGTGGAACTCTTCTGCCATATCCCATATATAAAACGGGATTCCGATTACATCTGCTGCTCGTCTGGCGTCATGTGAATCTTCGATCGTGCAACAACCGCGGGCACCTGAGCGATATTTCTGGGGATTTGAAGAGAGCGCTAAATGCACGCCAACAACTTGGTGCCCTGCCTCAACTGCGCGTGAAGCTGCAACTGCAGAGTCAACACCACCAGACATCGCAGCAATTAATTTCATTTCGCGGCTCTCGCTCTTTCGATGACACCAGGTAAAACTTCAATTAAACGATCAACATCTGCTTGGGTGCTCTGTGAACCCAATGAAAAACGCAGCGTGCCAATTGCTTCATCTTCTGTACGTCCAAGCGCCATAAGCACATGGCTTGGTCGATGTACGCCTGCGCTACATGCAGAACCGGTTGAACAAGCAATACCTTCCATATCCATAAGTAAAAGAAGCGTTTCCCCTTTGGTACCCGGGAATGATGCATTCACAATTCCAGGTAGCGCATTTGCCGGGGTATTAATTAACGCATCTGGTACCGATGATTTAATTCCAGAGATTAATTGATCACGAAGTTTGGAAACTTCTGCTGATGGATAGCTAGTTAACGCTGCGGCAAATGCGCAGATTGCTGGCGAATTTAAAGTTCCGCTTCTTATATCGCGCTCCTGGCCACCACCATGCAATAAAGCTGGGATATCTAAACCTTTTTTCAGCACCAGTGCGCCAACACCAACCGGTCCACCAACTTTATGTGCACTTAGCGAGAGCGCAGTTAGACCCTTAAAGGTAACTGGCACTTTTAGAAGAGATTGAACCGCATCGCAATGCACCGGGATCTCACCAGCAATTTCAATTACTTTATCAATAGGTTGCAGCGCACCAATTTCATTGTTGGAGTGCATTACCGAAATAAGTGCAATTTCAGACCCACGTTTTGCAACTAATTCTTTTAAGAAATCTAAATCAACAATTCCATCTTTAGTAATTGGAATCTGAATTAACTCTGCACCTTCCTTTTCCACCAACCACTCTGCGGGTTCTAGAACCGCTTTATGTTCGAAAGCGGAAATTACAATTAGCTTCTTTCCTGATTTCCAAAATAAACCTTTAATTGCCAAGTTATCTGCTTCAGTGCCAGACCCGGTAAAGATAATTTCGCTAGGTGCACAGCCGATAAATTCTGCAATTTTCTCACGCGCCTCTTCTAACGCCCGGCGCTGATCGCGACCGTAATTATGCAGCGAAGAAGGATTGCCAATTTGTTGAAGCTGCTTATTAAATTCGGCAAGGGCAATCTCAGTTATCGGCGTAGTTGCCGCGTGATCTAAGTAAATTGCCATCAGGCAATTCTACTTCCGTGCGTTTATAAGTTCTGCCGCCTTAGATAACACGCTCACCAAGTCACCAACAATGCCCAAATCTGCAATCTCAAAGAGCGGAGCTTCAGGGTCCTTATTGATTACGACAATATTCTTTGATGTTTGCATTCCCGCTTTATGTTGAATCGCACCTGAAATTCCGCAAGCTACATATAGATCAGGGCTAACAGTTTTACCGGTCTGCCCCACCTGCATGTCGTGGCTGCACCAACCAGCATCAACCGCTGCGCGAGATGCACCGACTGCTGCGCCCAATGAATCGGCAAATTTCTCTACGCTGGACCAATCGCCATCAATGCCGCGACCACCAGAGACCACAATCTTCGCCTCAGTTAATTCTGGACGCGCTCCCTTTTGCTTCGCCTTTGTAGATTTAATTGTGACAAGCGAGTTGTCATTGCCTTCTAATTTAATTACAGCAGGCACCGTTGCAGCAGGTTCAACAGAGTTAGGTCTAATAGCAATTACTGGAATTCCGCGATTTACCTTAGCTTTAACAATGTAGCTGCCGCCAAAAATCGATTGCGTTGTTACAAAATTGCTATCTACTGCAATTGCATCAGTTATTACGCCAGAATCAAGCACCACTGCAATTCTTCCGGCTAACTCTTTGCCATCCATAGTTGCTGCGACAAAAACTGCATCAAAACTATTGCTCTTTGCATATTCTGCAATTGCCTTTGCTGATAGAGATTCAACAACAACGCAATCCCCTGCTGCACCGACTAATTCGGCAGTAACTTTGGGGTTATCTGCAACGACTAATACTTTGCTCATATCAACTTCCTTTCTACAAGGAAATCGACCAATTTCTGTGCCGCGTTGCCATCATCTTCAATCTTTACACCCGCTGCTCTTGGAGGCTTTGCAGTTGCTTCAATAACTTCCGTTCCAGAAGAACCGGATGAAGAAATTGTTGAGATTTCTTTCTTCTTGGCTGCCATGATTCCTTTAAAAGATGGATAACGCGGTTCGTTAATCTTTTCTACAACACTTAATATCGCTGGGAAGTTAGCTTCCATCTCGACTTCGCCGGCATCCGTGATTCGATTGATGGAAATTTTCTTTGCAGCTACATCAACTGAAACTTTATTTGCAAAAGTTAGCTGCGCATGACCAAGGCGAGCGCTAACCATTGCAGGAATTACGCTCATACGAGCATCGGTACTCTCAACTCCGCTAATTACAAAGTCATATCCGCCTTCTGCAATTACTTTCGCTAAAACTTCAGAGGTAGCCATTGCATCTGCTCCTGCGAGCGCGGGATCAGTAACCAGAATCGCATTAGTGGCTCCCATTGATAAACCTTTACGTACTGCTTCTTGCGCACGAGTTGGCCCCATCGAGATCAAAGTAATTGTGTGCTCGCCACCATCATCGGTTGTGCCGCCATTTGCTTCGCAGATTCGTAGCGCCTCTTCAATTGCATACTCATCTAAATCATTGAGAACTGCATCAACGCTCTCGCGATCTACGCGGCCATCAATAAATTTCTTCTCAGCCCATGAATCTGGAACTTGCTTTACGGTTACGGCAATCTTCACGTGGTGATGTTACTCATGAGTAGCAATTCTTTACTAGTTATTTACCAAGTTACAGTCGATTTCAGCCCCTCACAAGGCAGACTAGCGCGCATGCTTCAGGCCGACCCACGCTATCTCGGCGCCATTCCAACCGAAGAGGGAACCAACTTCTCTCTCTGGGCGGAAGCTGCCGACGCGGTTGAGGTCTGCCTCTTTGATGAGGTCAATGGCAAGCTAACTGAGACCCGCTTCTCGCTCTCCCATCGCAACGGTCCAATCTTCCACGGCTATCTAAAGGGCGTTCGTCCGGGACAACGCTACGGCTTTCGCGTCTACGGTCCATGGGAACCAGAACGTGGTTCACGTTTTAATCCACATAAATTACTAATCGATCCATACGCGCATCTCTTAAGTGGAGAGCTGCAATATGTTCCAGAAATTTATGGCCATAACGCAGAAGATGGTTATGGTGCCGGAGATCCAAACATTATTGATGATCGCAACTCTGCGAAGTTTGTTCCGCTCTCAGTAGTTACAGATGACGCACCACGACATATCAACCATCCGCATATCAATTGGCAGGATCTTGTTATTTATGAAGCTCATGTAAAAGGCTTAACTTGGGCTAATACAGAGATTCCAGAAGAAGAACGTGGAACATATAAAGCGCTCGCGCACCAATCAACAATAGATTATCTAAAACATATTGGCGTTAATGCAATTGAACTATTGCCAATACATGAACATGTAACCGAACCTGCCATTTGGGCACGCGGTCGAAGAAATCATTGGGGTTACAACGCAATTGCTTTTAGCGCTCCTCATCGAGCATATGCTGCAACAGATAATCCAATTGCAGAGTTACAAGAAGCTGTAGATCGTTTACACGAAAATGGAATAGAAGTTATTTTGGATGTGGTGTACAACCACACCGCAGAAGGTGGGCCAGGTGGGCCACACATCTCATTTAAAGGAATAGATAATCGTAACTGGTATCGCCACGGTGGAACTAGCCATTACATTGATAACACTGGTTGCGGCAATACTTTTTCCGCTGGCAAACCACATGGCGTGCGTCTAGTAATTGATTCACTACGTTGGTGGTCTCAAGTAATCGGTGTTGATGGATTCCGCTTTGATTTAGCTCCGGCTCTCAATCGCAGTGGAAATATGATTGATTCAGCTCTATTTGCTGCAATCACTGCGGATCCAGTGCTGCGCCAACTTAAATTAATTGCAGAGCCTTGGGATATTTCACGATATTCGCTAGGTGAATTCCAATATCCATGGCGTGAATGGAATGACTATTACCGTGATGCGGTTCGCCAATTCTGGTTGGGCGATATTGCACGTGGTTACGGTGAAGGTGTTAGCGCACTCGCCTCATCAATCTCCGGTTCAAGCAATATCTTTTACTTCCGCGGGCCAACCACCTCCATAAACTTCATTACTGCGCATGATGGTTTCACAATGAGTGACCTGGTTACTTATCATGAGAAAAAGAACGAAGCTAACGGCGAAGATAATCGGGACGGCAACAATACAAATCGTTCATGGAATGTTGGCCATGAAGGACCTAGCAATGATCCAAAGATTAAACAGATTCGCCAATCGTTACAGAAATCAATGATGGCAACGCTTCTACTCTCATCCGGCGTTCCCATGATCACCATGGGCGATGAAGTTGGCCGAACTCAGCATGGCTCCAATAATGCTTTTACTCTTCCTATTGAATTAAATCGCGAAAATTGGGATAAAGAGATTGCATGGCACGGAGGTTGGACACTTGATTGGAACCCAACTGAAGATAAAAAAGATTTACAAGATGCATTCACGGAATTGATGCGAATAAGAAAAACTTATCTATCTGATATCACCTCCGAGTTCTTTACCGGTCGAATGGATATCGGAACCGAACGAAAAGATATTGCGTGGTTTAGTCTCTCTGGAAATGAAATGAATGATGAGCATTGGTCAGATGGAGATAAACGTTCATTAACTGTTTTCTTTGAAGCAGGTCCTAAGAATGGTTTGGTGCTTTTGATGAATTCATTCGGGGAAGAGACTACCTTCTCACTACCAGACGAAGCTTGGGGAAATGGCTATCGCTGTATTTTCGATTCATTTGAAACTACATCAACATATAACCCGGTACTTGCAGCCCCTGGTGAAAAAGTCCAAGTTTCTCCTCATTCGCTTCAGGTTTGGCTTGTAAATCGCTAATTACTTTCAAGTATTTCCTCTTCGCTTTAAACTAAACGCATGCTCGCTCTCTTATTTCCAGGTCAAGGTTCACAAGCCCCAGGAATGCTCCAACCTTGGTTAAATGATGAAACTAAGAAAGTTGTTGCAACTTGGTCGCTGCATATTGATTTAGATTTAGAGAGGCTCGGCACCACTGCAGGTGCTGATGAAATTAAAGATACTGCCAACGCTCAACCGTTGATTGTTGCTGCAGGGCTACTAGGAGCGCAGGCGCTTGGACTTTCAAAGTTCAAAGTGGCAGCTGGCCACTCCGTCGGAGAAATTACCGCAGCCAGTATTGCTGGCGTGCTCTCTCCTGCTCATGCTCTTGAATTGGTGCGTCAGCGCGGAATTTCAATGGCAAAAGCTGCTAGCCAAGTTGAGACTGGAATGTCTGCTGTTTTAGGTGGAGATCGCAACGAAGTTCTAAAGGCAATTGCTGAAAACAATTTAGTTCCTGCAAATGACAACGGTGCCGGTCAGATCGTTGCAGCGGGTTCTTTGGAAGCTTTAGATAAATTAAATGAAAACCCACCTGCCGGAGCACGCGTTCGCGCATTGGCAGTAGCAGGTGCTTTCCATACTCATTACATGCAACCTTCAGTTTCTCATGTAGCTGACTTCGTTGAGAAGATAAAAATTAACGAACCAAAGTCGCAGCTACTTTCTAATAAGGATGGTGCAGTTGTTGCAGATGGTAAAGATGCAATTGATCGAATAGTTAATCAGATTGCCAACCCGGTTCGCTGGGATCTCTGCATGGAATCATTAGTTCAACTTGGAATCACCGGTGTAATCGAATTTCCACCTGCAGGTACTTTGGTCGGATTACTTAAGCGCGCCACTCCGGGTATCGAATCATTTGCATTGAAATCACCAGATGATCTTGCTGCAGCAAAAGAATTTGCCGCTAAACATGGTGCTGCATGATCAAAGTTAATTCTGGAAGTAACGCAGCAATTCTTTCAGTCGGCGTTTATCGCGCAACAAATTTAATTCCAAACTCAGCAATCGTCGACAAGATTGATTCGACAGATGAATGGATACAGCAACGTACCGGAATCGAATCTCGCCGCTTTGCAGATAAGAATATTTCAGTACTCGACATGGGAACCGTTGCTGCAAAACAGGCCATGGAACGCGCAGGTATCACGGCAGAACAGGTTGATGTTGTCATTTTGGCAAGCATTACCTATCCCCACCAAACACCAAGTGGTGCATCAGGAATTGCCGCGAGCCTTGGCGCAAATAAAGCAGCGGCTTTTGATCTATCTGCTGCTTGCGCAGGTTTCACTTATGGCGTTGGCATTGCAAACGACCTTATTCGCGGAGGCACTGCAAAATATGTATTAGTTATTGGTTCGGAAAAAATCAGTGACTTCACCAATCCAACAGATCGCGCGACTGCCTTTATCTTTGCTGATGGCGCTGGCGCTGTAGTTATTGGCCCAAGCGAACAACCAGGAATTGGTCCAACTGCCTGGGGATCTGATTCTGATAACCGAGATGCAATCACAATGTCATCATGGCTTGATTTCAAAGATACCGATGCGCCAGCAAACACAATTGCTTGGCCATATATCGTTCAAGAAGGTCAAAGGGTTTTTCGTTGGGCGGTATTTTCAGTGAGCAAAGTTGGTTCAAAGGCGATTGAACTTGCCGGCATTCAACCAGCTGATTTAAAAGCATTTGTTCCACATCAAGCTAATTTAAGAATTATTGAATCGATGGCAAAAGATATGAAGTTGGCGCCAGAAACATTAATTGCAGATGATATTCGCACCAACGGAAATACATCTGCAGCATCTATTCCATTAGCAATGGATTCACTTTTACAGCAGCACCCTGAATTACATGGTCAGCTCGCGCTGATCATTGGGTATGGCGCAGGTCTCGCTTATGCGGCCCAAGTTGTGAAATTACCGTAGGAAAAGGTTAATTACTCGAAAGTAATGCCCGATACCCTGCACAATATCCACCTACACCGAACGAAAAGGAAATATCAATGGCACTAAACGAAGCAGATGTACTTGCTGGTTTAAAGGAAATCGTTGAAGAGGTAGCTGGCGTTCCAGCAGCTTCAATCGAAATGGGCAAGAGCTTCACTGAAGACCTAGATGTTGATTCACTATCAATGGTTGAAGTTGTAGTTGCAGCTGAAGAGCGTTTCGGCGTAAAGATTCCTGATGATCAGGTTGCTGAACTTGCAACTGTTGGAGATGCAGTTAATTTCATCGTTAAGGCTTCTGCGTAAGCTTTAAAAAATGACTAGACGCGTTGTTGTAACTGGTTTAGGTGCCACTACTCCGCTTGGCGGAGATGTCTCCACCACTTGGGCTAACGCCGTTGCCGGTAAATCTGGCGCACGGTTAATGAAGCATGAGTGGGCAAGCACCTTGCCAGTTCACTTCGCGGCAGAAGTTGTAGTTGAACCATCTGAAGTTATGAAGCCAGTAGAGCTTCGCCGTTTAGATCGCTCTGAACAATTTGCGCTAATCGCATCTCGAGAAGCATTTGCTGATGCAGGTAGCCCAGAATTAGATCTCGAACGTCTTGGTGTTGTGATCGCATCGGGTATTGGTGGCGTAACTTCATTATTAGAGCAGTACCGCATCTTGGTTGAAAAGGGAGCGCGTTTAGTTTCGCCGCATACCGTTCCAATGATTATGCCTAATGGCCCTGCTGCAAACGTAGGTTTGGAATTTAAAGCAAAAGCTGGCGTACATACGCCGGTTTCAGCTTGTGCATCTGGCGCAGAAGCAATTGGTTATGCATTCGACATGATTCGTATTAATCGCGCTGATGTTGTTATCGCAGGTGGCGTTGAAGCTTCAGTTGATGCGTTACCAATGGCAGGTTTCGCTGCAATGAAAGCGCTCTCAACCCGAAACGATGCGCCTGAGAAAGCTTCCCGCCCATACGATCAAGATCGCGATGGTTTCGTACTTGGTGAAGGCGGCGGAGTACTAATTCTTGAAGAGTACGAACATGCAAAGGCGCGAGGCGCAAAAATTTACTGCGAAATTGCAGGTCAAGGATTAACTTCAGATGGTTATCACATCGCCGCTCCAGACCCTGAAGGTCGAGGAGTAATTCGTGCAATGCAGCTTGCACTTAAAGATGCTGGCCTATCTACAAAAGATATTTTCCATTTAAATGCACATGCAACATCAACTCCTGCAGGAGATGTTGCTGAAGCAAATGCACTTCGCGGTGCTCTCGGCGCAGATGCTGATCACGTTGCGGTTTCCGCGACAAAATCTATGACGGGTCACTTACTTGGCGGAGCTGGCGCAGTTGAATCTGTTTTGATTGTTAAAGCGCTACAAGAACGGTTGGCTCCTCCAACTATTAATATTGAAAATTTAGATCCTGCAGTTACCGTTGATGTGGTTCGCGATAAAGCTCGCGCGCTTCCATCTGGTGATATTGCAGCGCTTAATGATTCATTCGGCTTTGGTGGCCACGACGTAGTGTTGGTGTTCAAGAGCATTTAATTGCCATAACCATGACTGATCCCAAAGATCCTGAACTTCGCATCGCGAAGTTGTTAGACCCTGGCACAAATCATTTAATTACCGAACGCGATAACAGCGGCATGCTTGCAGCTCGTGGAAAAGTAAAAGGAAATGATGTTGTCGTATTTGCATCGGATCCAACCGTTCAAGGTGGCGCACTTGGCCCAGACGGAGCAAAAGTAATCGTTGAAGCTTACAAAGTTGCGATGGTCGAACAGATTCCAGTTATCGGAATCTGGCATTCAGGTGGTGCACGTTTACGTGATGGTGTTCTATCACTACATGCATTCGGCGAAGTCTTTCAATCATTTATCACTGCTTCTGGAAAGATTCCGCAGCTCTCATTAGTTCTTGGACCTACAGCAGGTGGCGGTGCATATGGACCTGCGCTTACAGATGTTGTTGTGCTTGCACCAGAAGGTCGCATCTTCGTCACTGGTCCTGATGTTGTTAAGAGCGTTACCGGCGAAAATGTAGATATGGCAAAGCTAGGTGGCCCAGAAGCGCATAAGAAAAATTCAGGTTTGGCTCACATCATTGCAGCTAGCGAAGAAGAGGCAATTGAAGATATTCGAAAGCTCGCTTCCCTATTTGCAAACCAAGGCCACATCAACGTTAAGTTAGAAGATGTAGATCTTGCACAGTATGTTCCTGATTCACGTAAACGTGTTTACGAAGTCCATCCATTAGTAGAAGAAATTCTTGATCACGATGAATCAATGGAGCTACTTGCAGATTGGGCTCCAAATATGTTGACCGCTATAGGTCGACTTGGTGGCCGCACCGTTGGAGTAATTGCAAATAATCCGAAACATATCGGCGGGGTGCTCGATGCTGCAGCTGGAGAAAAAGCTGCGCGCTTTGTTCGTATGTGCGATGCCTTTGGTATTCCGATGATTGTCATCGCAGATGTTTCAGGATTCTTGCCTGGCGCAGGTCAAGAATGGGAAGGCGCGGTACGTCGCGGCGCGAAATTACTTCATGCATTCGGTGAAGCGGTTGTCCCCCGCGTTACTTTGATTACTCGTCATGCTTATGGCGGAGCTTATGTAGCAATGAATTCTCGTGCACTTGGTGCAACCAAAGTATTCGCTTGGCCGAATGCCGATGTCGCAGTAATGGGATCAGTGGCGGCTGTTCGTGTATTACATCGCCGTTTACTTGCAGATGTTTCTGCAGATCAGCGCGAAAACATGGAGCTAGAGCTAGCTGCAAAACACGAACAGGAATCTGGTGGAGTTCAACGGGCAATTGAAATTGGGGTTGTTGATTCAGTTATCGAACCAAATAAAACACGTTCTGAGATTGCCCGCGCTATCGCATCTGCCCCATATCGCCGTGGCGCACACGGCAACATTCCGCTTTAGTTAATTGCTCTTAAAGGTAACTGTCACGGTTGCAGTAACTGTCTTATCAATGGTTGAAGTGTCATACATACCGTAATCAGAGGTCATCGTTGAATCAGGGGTTGTTACCTGAATAGGACCAGCTTTAACCGAAGTAATTGCTCCAACTTTTCCACCCACCGCTTTAGTCATTGCGGCAGCGCGATCTTTGGCATCTTTAGTCGCTTGACTAAGTAGTTCTGGACGAATCTTATTTAAAGTTGAAACATAATATTGCGGACCATAATTACTTACGTTAACGCCTTGCTGAAGTAATGAACCAATGTTCTGGCTAAGTTTTGAAACCAGTTGGACATCCTTTGTGCGCACAGTAATTTCACGGTTAGCGCGATAGTTCAGAATTCGACCTGTCGGGTTACCGTTGATGTATTCCTCAGTTGGATAAGAGCTAATCGCGCCAAGTGTTAGTTGATCGGATTTGATTCCACCGTCGATTAAATATTTCTGGACAGCGCTAATTCCAGAATCAATTCCGGTCACCGCACTTGCAGGTGTTCGACCATTATTTTGAATTGAAAGAGTCCAAACTGCCTTGTCAGCTTTTGCTTCTACCTTTGCAGAGCCAATGACGATAATTCCGTCGCTCGAACGAGTTGCAAATCCACTACCGACTTTAGCAAGACCAACACCTAGTGCTAGTGAAACTATTACTGCGGCAATAAGTACTGTTGCGGCTTTACGTTTTTCAATCATCTCGTCCATTTCGAATCCTATTTTCTAACTTATATAGCCCTAAGTTGAGCTATCTCCTGTAAATCTACTCCTCTAAATCGTTCTAGTTCCACTTCCCACTCGGTTCCGAGTGCTACATCTAATGTCTCTCGCATCTCATCATCACTCTTGGAAAGTGCGAATTTCACCTGATTCTCAGTAATTTGTATATTTCCCATCTCATCAATTTGAGAACGATGCATTCCTAAATCGGGAGTATGTCTAAACATCTGGTTGCCACTGGTAATTTCAAAACGTAAATAGTGCCAACTCTTCAGTGCGCTTGCTAACTCAGCTGAGAGATCTTTATTTGATCGCCATTCGACTTGAGTGCGTTGTGTTCCGGCATCAAGTGGTTGGGTACGCCAATCAATCTGAACTCTTCCGAGAACAGATTCGATAGACCATTCGACATGGCGAATGAGAGCCATCGGGCATGAGTGGATAGATAAGAATCCACGATTCATGTTTCACTCCTAGCAAGGCGTTATCTGCACCTTCCCCAGTTCAGAAGAGCCAATTGCTGGTGTGTAAGCCAATTTTCGTCCCAAACTCCTCGTTTTGTCCACCCGTACACGCTCACCGCTAGGTCATTACGCGTGTGGCAGGTAGGCTTTCCCTCAGTCGGACACTCGAAGGTAAGTTTCAAAAGAATTTAGCTAGAAATGAAGATCGGCGGAGCCAAATCCAAGCTTCGTCAAGTTTTAACGAAATAGGAAAAAATTAATGGCAACAGGCACAGTTAAGTGGTTCAACTCTGAAAAGGGCTTCGGCTTTATTGCAGTAGATGGCGGCGGACAAGATGTATTTGTTCACTATTCAGCTATCCAGGGCAATGGTTACAAGTCTCTTAATGAGGGTCAGTCAGTATCGTTCGAGGTCGTCCAGGGTCCAAAGGGTCCACAGGCTGACGCAGTAACTGCTAACTAAGTAACACTTTAAAAGAGAAACCCCGGTGAGAAATCACCGGGGTTTTTTTATATCTTTAATTTTCTTTTTCGACTTTGCTGATTTTGAGCCAATTAATAAAGCCCCAGATAACAAATGGCATATAAATCGCATAAAGAGTTCCGGTTGGGTAGTAACCATTGCTAAATGCAAATGGCACACCAACAAGATCTACTGCAACCCAGACCAACCAAAATTCAACATAACCGCGGCTCATACCGAAAGTTGCTAATGCAGTTCCGGTAAAGATCCATGTATCAACAAATAGCCACTGCCCTGATTCTCCAAGGCTCTTAAAAACTTGCATTGAGATAAGAAAGAAGATGATGATTGATGGAACCAGCCACATCTTCTCTTTGGTTGTAGTCCAACGCGGCACTACGGCAGGAATATCTTTACCTAAGCGCTTATGGTGTGACCAACGAATCCAGCCGTAAATACTTACGATGATTAATAATAGGTTTCGACTTGCTTGTCCATAAAAATTAGCATGTTGCGAATCGTCTCCGAATGAAAATACTGCGCCAAGGAAGACGGTAAATAAAAGAGCATCCCCCAAAATTCCAACTGGCCACGCCGCAACCAAGCGATGTGCACCTAGCACAGCGCTAGTTAAGCCAAGTACACCACCGATAATTTCGCGAACTGCAATTGATTTACTGCCGAAATTTATTGTGGCTTCAAAGAGCCATTGAAGAGCTGACATCTATAAATTCTCTCCTACTTTTTAGGAATCGGTGGAATTTCACCGCTCTTTAAAAGGAGCGCCTGAACCTCGGCGGCCGGTGATCTATCCCCGCCAACTTTCCATTTATCTAGATATCGCCATGGGAAAACCACTCCTCTTCGAACCCACCAAATATCTTTTTCAGTCGTTGGCCAACTAATTCCAAAGTGAATATGTGGAGCGGTTCCGCGCGCATCACCACTATCTCCGACTATTCCTAAGAATGTTCCAACTTCTACGCGCACACCTACATCAATTCCATCGGCTATTTTCTTCAAATGAGATGCGTAATAGCGAACACCATCATCACCAACCATTGATACGAAGATGCCACCTTTAGTTATTGGCGTTGGTTTTTTGTAATTGTAAGTATCTGTTCTTCTGATCTCATCAATCACACCAGAAGTCACCGCTACATATTTGCAACCCTTCTTCGCCAAAATATCCGTAGCCGGGTAATCATGGTGATAGCGAGAATATGTATACGTGCATCCTGAAACTGGAAATGCATACTTTGGTGCTGCTGCAACATTTGTGACCGGTGTTAATGCAATTGCCATCAATACCGCGAGTATTTTTCGCATGTGGGTAGGTTACAAGTAATATTCCCTCTGCGAGGGGGTAGCTCAGTCGGTTAGAGCCCCGGACTCATAATCCGGTCGTCGTGGGTTCGAGCCCCACCCTCCTCACTTAAATTTCTTAATGACTTTCCAAGCCCAATAAAAGAGTGGGAATTGCAGCGGCAAGCGCGCATATGCAATTAAAGGCTTTGGCATCTCTTTACTAGACCAATCGATGGCCATCTTTATATTTGCTGTGTAAACAGTTATGAAAAGCGCCAAAGCAAAGATTGCGCCCCACAGGCGAATGCTCTTTCCCAAAATAACTTTCGCGCTATTGCTAATTAGCATCGCACCAATAGCAATCTCGGCGACACCGCTTAGGTAGGTCCAAAATCTTGGATCACCTGGAAGAAATTCCGGAACAATCAAATCCAAAGGCTTTGGAATTATGAAATGACCGATACCGGTCAAAACCAAGAATATTCCTAGCGCACTTCCGGGATGTCTCTTCATGGCTCAATGATATTGATTAAAGATGAATAAACGCAGTTATGCTTTTTCTATGAAAGCTGAGAGTTGGAGCGCAGCTAAATGTGCACCTTACTTACCTAAACCTAAGGCGAATGATCATAAATATCGCCGAGGTGTATTGGGATGTGTCACCGGCTCTAAGCAATACCCAGGTGCTGCACTTCTAACTACCTCCGCTGCTCTATCCGTTGGCATCGGAATGGTTCGTTACTTTGGACCAGAATCAGTTAAGAAGGCAGTAATTCAAAATCGTCCAGAAGTTGTCATTCAAACAGGAAATGTAGATGCATACGTAATGGGCTCTGGAATTCCTGCAAAGAAATCTCTACTTCGTAAAATCACCATGGAGATGGCAAATCGGGCTGATTTACCAAAGGTTTTGGATGCAGGAGCACTCTACTTAGCCGGTACAAGTAAATCGCCAACGATTATCACTCCTCACGCTGGTGAGCTAGCTGAATTACTTAAAGTTAAATCTGCAGATATTGAGGCGGATCCGATTTATTACGCGCTCGATGCCGCGCGTAAATTTAAGTTAACTGTGTTATTAAAAGGCGAAAGAACTGTTGTCGCAAATGACACTAGAGTCATTAAATTACCGGCTGCGACAAATTGGTTGGCAACAGCGGGAACTGGAGATGTTTTAGCTGGAATCTTAGGTGCGCTCCTGGCGCTAAATCATAAAAATGTAAAGAAGGAGAACCTGATTGAGATGGGTGCTACCGCTTCTTATATTCATGCCCAGTCAGCGGCACAGTCATCAAAGGGGCCAATCTCTGCGGAGAAATTGATTGACCACATCCCTTTGGTGGTTACCAAGCTATCTAAGTAGTACTTGTAGGGATAACCCCATATTCAGAGAAAATCTCAAAAATAAAAATTCTCCTATGGGAATCAGAATTTTCATATTCGGTGAAGATGGTTTCACCAACAGCACATTGGCACACTCATTATCAATACTTGGATTAGATGTTATTGGCGAGATTGATAATGAAATCGTAGCTCACAAATTAATTACGCATCATCGCCCCGATGCCGTACTTCTACAAACAGATTATGGCCATATTAGAGCAATCGAACTTGCGAAAGTTATCCGCAAGAATTTTCCAAATATGGGAATTGTTCTAGCTACAAAATCAGAAGATATTCGGTTGATTGGAATTGATATAAAGCGCTTACCTAAAGGTGTTTTAGTTGAACAGATTTCAAAACATGGTGATCTAGATAAATTGAAAATTGCATTAGAAAAGTCAATTTCGGAAACTCTTATAGAGCCTAATTATCACCGCTGCAAATACCTGTCAGACGGACAGATTGAAACCCTTAGATTGATGGCTGAAGGAAAAGCTAATTCAGAGATAGCAAAGATGAGATTTGTGTCAGAAAAATCTGTAGAGCAGATGTTAACTCGCACCGCGCTAATTCTGGGAATTGCCTTTGACCGTCATTACAACTCAAGAATTCGTCTGGTGAACTCTTATTACGAGTTAGTTAACGGCCGCAAGTAAAGCCTTAAGGTAGGTTTAACTCGTGGAGTTAAACGAACTTAAAGCTCACTGGAACCAGGTGCTCTTTGCGCTTGAATCACGTAATCGCGTTGCCTGGCTGACTTTTTTTGATGCTCGTTTAGCCCAATTAAACGAAGGTGTACTTACTTTAGATTTTTCAGATCCTGAGAAGTTCTCTGGCGGCCATTCTTACGCAGATGCCAGAAGTAAATTTGCACCTATGCTCACTGAGGTTATAAACGAAATTACGGGCGAGAAATTGGAAATTAAGTGGTGAAACGCTCCTTTTCAATTCTCATAGCAATTTCATTGATGGCGTTAGGTATCGATAGCGCAACTGCTGCATCTTCTCTAACTTTAAATATCACAAAGACTCCAACTCTTGGCGAGCCCAAAGTAACTTTAAATGGCCTTTTGAAACCTGCAAGAAATAATGTGCAGGTTCGCATACAGGTAAAACTAAATGGAGTTTGGACCAATACCTCTATTGGTGCTAAAACTAAATCGAGTGGCTCCTGGAAGATTGAGGTAGTTTCTACTGCGCTTGCAGGTAGCGCTACCTACAGGGCTGTTGCAGGTTCGATCTATTCAAATCAAAGAGTTTTTACGATTGACCCAGCTACCTCTATTACCCAAGCTGATCCGACGCTTTTATTAACACTTGCCGGACCTGGCGGTCGTATACATGGCGTTGATATCAGTCGTTGGCAACATCCAGGCGATAAGTTGATTGATTACACCAAGATGTACAACGCCGGAGTTCGTTTTGTAATGATTAAAGCATCTGATGGAAAAGATAAATCCGATATAGATGCGCGTAAATGGCTTTCAATAGATATGGATGGCGCACAAGCTGCCGGACTATTTACCGGTTTTTATCACTATGCCTACTTACCAAATTCAACAGATGAAGCCACGGTAATTACTGAGGCGCAAACTCAAGCACAGAAGGCGATTTGGCGATTAGCGTCAGTTGGTGGATATAACGAACGTTCACTTCCATATGCGCTAGATCTTGAGAATAACTGCATTCAATATAGCGGTAGTAAATGCACCAAGTACACATCGAAAAAACTAGTAACTCTTTTTGCAACAACTTGGCTTTCCACTGTAAAGCAAGCAACGGGGCGAACACCGATGCTCTATTCATATTCGCAATTTTTAGAGAATGCGATGATCAGAAATCCAGAGCTTCGAAATTACCCACTTTGGCAGGCACATTATGGAATTAATCCTGCAGATCCACTTGGCCAACCAGGCCAGAAATTAAGTGGTTGCTATGTGCATTCTTGGACCACTTCTAATTGCTCATCCGAATGGGTGGTCTGGCAGTACACATCATGTGGAATTGGTAAAAAGTATGGAGTCCCAAGTGGGCGTCTTGATTTAAATGTTTACCGTGGTGACGTTAATTCTTTTGTAGAACTAACAAAGGGAATCTGGATTCCACAGATTGCCGACATGATGCCTGTAAATGAGCCAACAACTATGGGATTAATAAACTCAACCTATTCGACCAGCGATAAACCCGCTGTATTCCAAATAAACGTACTACGCCCTTCGGGACTGCCTGTTGTAACTGGAACAGTTAAATTGGTTCTTCCTGATAAAACTGTTTTATTAGATCAGAACGCGGTGCGCGCAAAGAATGGTTCCTTCACCTTAACCGTAAAGGGAGTTCCTGTTGGTACATGGGATGCTTCACTTCAATTTATTGATCAATCAGGTACTCATGCAAAGGCAATTGTTCCGATTCAAATCGTTATGGGTGAAGGTGTAAAACCAACTCCGACTGTCTCTCCAAGTCCAAAACCTGGTACCTCAACAAAAGTGCCAGCGGATGCTTGCAAGGGTCAAATAATTAACTAGTTAATTTACTAACTGACTCTTTAGCTGTTTCAACTAATTCAAGATACTCGTTAACAGATCTGCGTTTATCTGCTGCTTTCCAACCCAGATATGGGGCAATTAAATCAGCAGTTGCAGTTGCTAAATTTGCTCCGAAATTTGGCGCTTCAAACCAGATACGTGTGCGGCGTTCAAGCACATCCGCGACCGACTGTGCCCCTTCTGAGACGACAGCATAAACAATTTCTGCTTTTAAATATGGAAGTTCACGCGTAATTGGTGCTGCTAATTTTCGATTGTCTTCGATTAAATCTAATATCTCGTTGATATCAGAGCCGTAGCGATTTAAAAGATGTGTAATTGTCTCTTGCTTTAAATTGTATTTAATTGCTAAAGCATCAACTTGTTGAACCAACGCCCAATATCCATCAGCTCCGATTATTGGAAGTTTTCCAGTAATGCTCTCATTAGTTAACTTCTCAATGTCATTGGTTGCCATATCTACAGCGTCTTTAGCCATGACTCTGTAAGTGGTGTATTTACCACCTGCCAAACTTACAAATCCAGGAATTGGTCGATCAACAGTATGTTCGCGAGATAGCTTTGTCGTTTCAGATTCTTTCTTATTGGCCACCAAGGGACGTAATCCTGCAAAGACGCCAATTACTTGTTCGATGTTTATACGGGGTGAAAGCACGCGATTTGCTTGGTCGATGATGTACTGAACATCGGACCTATCAGCAAGGGGTTCGTTGGGATCGCCCAAATACTCGGTATCGGTGGTGCCAATCATCCATTGATCTTTCCAAGGAATAATGAAAAGCACCGATACAGCAGTCTTAATGATGATTCCTTCGTCTGCTTTTATAGCATCTCCAGGCAAGGTGATATGAACACCTTTACTCATCTTTACTTCGTATCCAGCTTCAATTCCAAATTTCTTATGTAACTCATCGCTCCAAACACCTGCGCACATAATTACTGCAGATGCTTTTACGGTGTACTTCTTCTTCGTATTTAAATCTGAAACTATTGCACCAGTTACACGCTTACCCTTCTTGGTAAGTGAATCAACTTGTGCGTGAGTAATAATCGCAGCTCCGTGACGCTTGGCAGTTCGTGCAATCATCATCGTATGGCGTGCATCGTCCACTTGGGCATCAAAGTAACGGATTGCACCAGTAATCATGTCGGTGCGTAAACTTGGGGCGATCTCAGAGATTGTTTTTTGAGAGAGATGCTTATGGCCAGGAAGCGCACGTTTAAAACCTCGTAACGCATCGTAAAGAGCCAAACCCGCACCAACATAAGTGCGTTCCTTTACCTTCTCTTGTAGCGGATAGAGAAATCCAACTGGTTTAACTAAATGTGGTGCGAGTGATGAAACAAGAAGTTCTCGTTCATGAAGTGCTTCTCGAACTAACTTAAAATCATATTGCTCTAAATAACGTAAGCCACCGTGAATCAATTTACTTGAACGGCTAGAGGTGCCTGATGCAAAGTCGTTTGATTCGATCAAAGCTACTGAGAGGCCACGGGCAACTGCATCAAGTGCAACACCGACTCCGTTGATTCCGCCACCAATTACAAGCACGTCAAAGTGCTCTTTGGAAAGACGCGAAATATCTTCCGCTCTTTGCTCTGGATTTAGGCTCGAATCAAACATTACTCACCAATGTTATAGGTAGTTGAGTAAAGTTCCTACGTGACTTTCATCGGAAGCCTTGATCAAGGAACAACAAGTACACGTTTTATCGTATTTAGTGATTCAGGTGAGATCTTTGGCCAATGCCAAATAGAACATCAACAAATACTTCCTAAGCCTGGCTGGGTTGAACACAATGCTGATGAAATCTGGCAGAACACCCAAAAGGTGATTTCAGGGGCTATTTCTAACGCGAATATCTCAATCTCTGATTTAGCTGCAATTGGAATTACCAATCAAAGAGAGACTGTGGTTGCTTGGGATAGAGAAACTGGCGCACCTTTAGCCAATGCCATCGTTTGGCAAGATACCCGAACTGCAGATGAAGTCAGCAACCTTTCAGATAAAGATAAGTCAATAATCACCGCTAAAACCGGCACTCCTATCGCACCTTATTTCTCTGCAAGCAAAATGTCATGGTTGTTAAGAAATTCGATTACCAAAACAGAGAATCTCGCCTTTGGAACGATTGATAGCTGGTTGCTCTTTAAATTAACTGGAGAATTTGCAACTGATGTGACTAATGCTTCTCGTACTCAATTGATGAACTTAGAGTCACTTGATTGGGACGATCAACTTTTAGGTATTTTCGGAATCAAACGCGAATGGCTTCCGACTATTAAGTCTTCCTCCGAAATATACGGAAAAACTTCCGATGGTATTCCAGTTGCCGGAATCTTAGGCGACCAACAAGCTGCGATGGTTGGACAAACTTGCTTTACTAAGGGCGAATCTAAGACTACTTACGGAACTGGAAACTTTGCACTATTAAATACCGGTTCCGAAATTGTTAGATCAAAAAACGGTTTGATTACAACTGTTCTATTTAAATTAGGTAGCGCACCGGTTCAATATGCCTTAGAAGGTTCAGTTGCTGTAACTGGCTCTGCGATTCAATGGCTAAGAGATCAACTTGGAATAATCGAAAAATCATCTGATGTTGAAGCCCTTGCCGCATCAGTCCCCGATAACGGTGGTGTCTATTTTGTTCCTGCATTCTCCGGATTATTTGCACCGTACTGGCGTAGTGATGCTCGCGGTGTATTAGTTGGCTTAACTAGAGCTAATTCCAAGGCGCATATTGCAAGAGCAGCTCTTGAAGCTATTTGCTATCAAACCAAAGAAGTTATGGATGCGATGGAGTTAGATAGCGGAATCAAGTTAAGCGAGATGCGAGTTGATGGTGGCATTACAAATAACAAGCTTTGTATGCAACTGCAATCGGACATCATGGCAATTGACATTGTTAAACCTGTAATTACTGAAACCACAGCGCTTGGCGCAGCTTTTGCTGCAGGACTTGCTGTTGGAGTTTGGCAAAATACTGATGAAATAAAGAAGATTTGGAGACGGGAAAATACCTGGCACTGTCAGAGTACAAGCGAGTGGCGCAGTTCAGGATATGAGAAATGGCGTAAGGCAATCACTCGAACCTTCGACTGGGTATAAGCAACAGGTAAGATAACCAACCTATGGAGCTAAGCGGAGTAATTCGAACTGATCTTGAGATGGCAGATGGGCGCACTATCCGTTACTACGATAGCAAACCAACTAAACGAGAAGCTGTTGATCAACGTCCAAAAGAAGCACAACCTGGAATTGGTGAACTTCGTTTTGATCCTTTAGTTAATGAATGGGTTGCCATCTCTGCACATCGTCAGAATCGAATTTTCTTACCACCTAAAGAGCTTTGCCCCCTATGCCCTACAAAAAGTTCTGAATTACTCACTGAAATTCCTGATTCGGAATTCGAAGTTGTGGTCTTTGATAATAAATCACCATCACTTCGCCCTCCATTAGGAGATAACGCTTTGCCCGATTATGCAGGTCCAGAAACTGATACCGGTAAAGCAATTGGTAAGTGCGAAGTAATTGTCTTTAATTCAGATCATGGTGGATCATTTGCGCAATTATCACCAACTCAAGTACGCACACTTCTTGAAGCGTGGCGGGATCGCACTGATGAACTTTCTAAAGAACCTTTTATTCGCCACATTGCGCCTTTTGAAAACCGCGGCGAGGAAATTGGCGTGACGCTTCACCACCCACATGGCCAGATTTATGCATATTCATATCTACCGCCACGCGTAGAAAAGATGTTGGCTGCAGCTAAACGTTACAAAGATGAGTTTGGCAAAGTTTTATTTGATGAAGTTTTAAAGCGCGAATTAGCAGATAAGACCCGAATTGTTTCCCAGAATGAACATTGGGTTGCATTCGTACCTTTTGCAGCGCGCTATCCATATGAAATTCATGTTGCACCACTTAAACCAGTTGCTGATTTAACGCAGCTAAGTAAAGATCAATGTGATGCTTACCCAGCGATTGCGCTAGAAGTCATGAAGAGACTAGATGGCGTTTACGGTATTGAGATGGCATATATCGCCGCATGGCATCAAGCTCCAGTGCGTGAAGGTCGAGATCTTTTACGTTTGCATTGGCAGATAACTTCAGTGCGACGTGCACCAGGAAAGCTGAAGTATCTGGCTGGTTCAGAATCTGCGATGGGCGCATTTATTATGGATGTAACCCCAGAACAATCTGCTGCACAGCTTCGTGAGGTTAAAATTTGAGAATCTTAGTCACCGGTGGCGCGGGATATATTGGCGCTACGGCAGTTGCGCTTCTTTTAGATGCAGGTTATGAAGTCACGGTTTTAGATGATTTAAGTACTGGGCATGCAGACGCGCTGCCTGCAAATGTGAAGTTCGTGCAAGGTTCTTTATTAAATGATGGAGATTTAGATAATGCTCTAGAAGGCTGCGATGCAGTGATGCACTTTGCGGCTAAATCTTTAGTCGGCGAATCAGTTGAGAAACCTGAACTTTACGAAGCAGTAAATGTCGGCGGCTCAAAGGCACTTTTTGCAAAGATGAAGGAACACGGAATTTCAAAGATTGTGCTCTCATCTACCGCGGCTACATATGGAGAACCAAAACATGTACCGATCTCTGAAAATGATGAGCCTGCCCCGAAAAATCCATATGGTGCAACAAAACTTGAAATCGATCGGATGGTTAGCGCTTCAGGATTCTCTGCAATCTCGCTGCGATATTTCAATGTTGCCGGTGCGTTAAAGAGTAAGGGCAGCTGGTTAGCTGAAAGACATAACCCTGAGACCCATTTAATCCCTAATGTTTTACGGGCTACTCCTGATGCGCCAGTAAAGATTTTTGGTACAGATTGGCCAACCGAAGATGGAACCTGTATCCGTGATTACATACACGTAGTTGATTTAATAGATGCTCATATCAAAGCGTTGGAAAACCTTCCTCTCGGTCAGCATGAAATTATCAACTTAGGTTCTGGCGATGGTTATTCAGTTAAAGAGGTAATTGCCGCTGCAGAGAAAGCGGTCGGTGCATCGATCCCCGCGGTAGCAAGTGAACGTCGCGCCGGCGATCCTGCTGTTCTGATCGCAGATATTTCAAAAGCTAAGCGCTTTTTAAAATGGCAACCAACCCGCGGAATCGAAGAGATGGTCTCAGATACCTGGAACTCAATGCAATGACATTCTCATCTGTATTTGGTTCTAAACCAGAAGTAGTTGCAGCTGCGCCTGGTCGAATTAATGTGATTGGCGAACATGTTGATTACTCCGATGGTTTTGTACTCCCTTTTGCGATTTCAAGCCGTACCGTGGTTTCAATCAAGAAACGTGAAGATAAGAAAATCCGATTGGCCTCTGCGCAACGTCAATCATCATTATTTGAAACAAATATTGATGACTTAAAACCTGGCTCAGATGGAAAATGGGAGCGCTATCCACTAGGTGTTATCTGGGCGATGGGAATTAAAACGGGGCTAGATATTTTCGTAGATGGCAAAGTCCCACTTGGCGCAGGCCTCTCATCGTCAGCTGCATTGGAATGTAGCGTTGCAACTGCGCTCAATCACCTCTTCGACCTAGGTTTAGATTTGAAAGATTTGGCGCGCATTACTCAGAGAGCAGAGAATGATTTTGTTGGAATGCCATGTGGAATCATGGATCAATCAATCTCACTTATGGGTAAAGCAGGTTTCGCACTTCTCCTTGATTGCCGAGACTTATCAACAAAATTAGTACCAATGGATTTGGCTTCAAGTGATTTAGAGTTGCTGGTCATAGATACCCAAGCACATCATTCGCTGGTAGATGGTGGTTACGCTGAACGGCGCGCAGCTTGCGAATCTGCAAGCGCGAAACTAGGCAAAACTATGCGCGAATTAAGTATCGATGAACTTGAAGCCAACAAAGAGAGATTGAGCGAAGTTGAGTATCGCCGAGCTCGCCACGCAGTAACTGAAATTGCACGAGTACTAGATTGCGTATCGGCGTTAGAAGCTAAAGATTTTTTAAGAGTTGGCCAACTAATCAACCAATCACATATCTCGCTTCGTGATGATTACAACGTCTCATGCCCGGAGCTAGATGTAGCAGTCGAGGCGTCTCTTGCTGCTGGCGCACTCGGTTCGCGAATGGTTGGTGGCGGATTTGGTGGTAGCGCGATTGCCTTAATTAAACGCGCTGACATTGAGAAAACTAAAGCAGCTGTTACAAAAGCTTTCGCAGCAAATGGATTTAAAGCGCCAAGATTTTTTGAAAGTTTACCTAGTGCTGGCGCAGAAATAATTAATTAACTGGCAAGACAGAGATAACTTCCACCCCGCCGATAGCACTTAATACTTGAACTAAATCGGTTGGGTCACTGCCAGGGATGGCGACTGTAATGTCGTCATAACCTTTACCTTCTTCGCTCTTAACCACAACTAGACCGCGGATGTCACCACCGGCAAAACCAATCGCTGAAGCAACTGCCCCTAAAGAACCAGGGCGATCTGGAAGCGTAATGTGTAAACGAAAAAGTGCCATGAGCTAATTCTACTCATGGCACTGTTTCAAGCGTGTTAATTAATTACTTGCAGCTGAACCTAGCGTCACTGTAAAAGTTTTGTTTCCTCCAGATGGTAATTCAACGTTTACGCTGACTTTGGTACCTGGTGCATAAGAGCGAATCTTCACAATCGCAGCAACTTCGTCAGTTATGCGAACTCCGTCAATCGACTTAATGATTGAACCTGCTGGAATTCCTGCTTTCTCAGCGCCTTCGCCCGAGCTCAATTTTCCAATCTTTGCACCGACACCCGCATAAGTGGTGTCGAAGAAGACCCCGAGTACCGGACGAGTTGATTTACCGGTTGCGATTAACTCATCAATTGTGCGCTTCGCCTCAGTAATTGGAATTGAGAAACCAAGTCCAATTGAACCTGAAGTGCCACTGGATAGCGTTGCAATCGCAGAGTTGATACCAATGATGCGACCACTTCCATCTAGAAGTGCGCCACCAGAGTTACCTGGATTGATTGCAGCATCGGTCTGAATTGCATTTACATAACTTTCAGATCCCGATGAACCTGTAGTTACTGGACGATTGAGTGCAGAGATGATTCCGCTAGTCACGGTTGATGAAAGACCAAGCGGCGAACCAATCGCAACAACTGGATCACCAACTACGACTTTAGTTGAATCTCCGAGAGTTAACTCTGGGAGATTTCCCTTTGAAATTTTGATGACTGCTAAGTCGTAATTGATATCGCGTCCAACAATGCTTGCTGAATATTGATCTCCGTTATTAAGTTCAACAATCAACTTTCCACCAGTACTGGTAGCGAAATCCTGGACTACGTGATTGTTGGTAACAATGTAAGTAGTTGTGAGATTTGATTTATAGATCCAGCCAGAACCGGTTCCGGAGCCGCCTGGAACGTTCTCTTCAATAGAGACCACGCTCGGTCCAGCAACCGCTGCAATTGCTGAGACATCAATTGAATCTCCACTAATGGAAACTAACTTCTGCCCGTTGGTGCAGCTGCCATTCTTAGCTAGATAGAGCGCATTTGTAGTAGTTACGCAGGCCTTTGAACCTGGGGTAACTGATGTAGCAGCGTTCGAAATACCACCAACAACGATGGCGCCCGCTGCGAAGCCCATGCCAACCTTTGCAAATGTAGTTTTAAGAAAGTTCATGCCAAGAGAATGCCTTTCTTGCCTGAAAAATTCCTGAGTTTTAATTAAAAGTTTATTAAACTTTAAAAACCTTAGGCTTCAACTACGTATGCGCCGGAGATTTTCACCTTGATTGAAGGTAGTGGTTTAGGCGCCGGACCAGCTATCACTTTTGCGCCATTGAAAGGGTCAAATTCAGCCCCATGACATGGGCAAGCTAGCTTCTTTCCGGAATAGCTAACGGTGCAACCTTGGTGAGTGCAGACTAACGAATAAGCGAATACGCCTGCCTTGGTACGAAATACCATCGCAGGTTGACCAGTACTTGATTTGAACTCTCTATGAGATCCGATTGGCAAAACTTCTAGTTTTACAATCCGCTTTCCTGAAGCTGATTTTGTGGTTGCGGCGGAAGCCCTTGGAAATAATTTTCCTAAGCCAATAAATCCACCCGTCAATCCAAAGATGCTTCCTAAACGTAGGAATCCACGACGTTCCATATTTAATTCAACTCTCTTATTCTGGTTGTAAAGTATTAAAAAATATGACAACCACATCACTGCATAGGCGGTATCACTTCCTAAGAAATATGGTTTTACATGGAATGTAACCGTGAGCCAAAGTCCTACCGAAGTTGCAAAACCAACAAAGGCAAAAAATCGCGGTGCAATAAAGAGCAAGGTCGCAATACCTGTTACAAATTCCGCAATTAAAGTAGCCCAGCCAATTAAAGTTGCATGCTCGAGCGAACGATTTAGTAATGGACCTAGCGGAGAGATTTTCACGAGACCTGCAATTTGACTGCCTATGTAATTCACGGTTCCGGGTGTTAGAAAACTTGGATCCGTTGCTTTATCCCAACCGCCGTAAATCCATGTAATACCAAGCCATGCTCGTAATAATTTAGTGGATGGACTTTGCGCCCTCCATGATGCAGCTATCGATTTAGGTCTATAAGACACGCGTCAAGAGTAATGGTTAATCAATAAAAAAAGCTCCCTGACTTGGACTCGAACCAAGAACCTGCCGGTTAACAGCCGGCTGCTCTGCCATTGAGCTATCAGGGAATACTGCGAGGGCAAACTCTACAACAAGCTCAGCGAAGGTAAAAATCGCGGTTTTTAGACTGAACCAAGGGCCTTTTCACGAAGGGCTCGGCGCTTTGTTTCAAGTGATACCAATTCGGTAAATAATCCTTCGTACTCTGCATCATTTGGATTAACTCGCTGTAATTTTGATTTGGCATCGGCGATAGTTCGAGAAATCGCAACTTCATGAAGGCGCGCAATTATCGATTCGACGTAGCGATCTGAAATTTCTCCATCGGCTCGGACTGGTTCAACTGAAAGTTCTGTGAAAAGTGATTTGAGATCCTCATTTTCGATTTTATCTAATTGAGCGCCTGCTTCAATCGCACCGCGCAATGCCTGATAAGCAGGATGTGAAAATGCATTTGCCGGAAGTTCATTCCAACCTGTTGCCAAATTTGGAATCTGCAATTTAACTTTTAAAACTTCACGCTCTAAAATCAAAGTTGGTTCTTTTGGATCTGGTCGCCAATTTCCTACGACTGATTCTGTTTTGGAAACAGTTCCCCTACCTGACACATGCGTTACGGCGCTTAATACAGGATCAATATCCATCCCCAACCAAAGTGCGAGTTGTTTTACATATTCTGGTCTAAGCGCTTTGTTCTTAATACTCGCCACCATTGGCGCGGTTGCAGCAAGTGCGTTAACGCGACCTTCTGCTGTTTGTAGATCGTGTTTTTTAAGTTCCGTGCGAATTGCAAATTCAAATAGCGGAATACGACTAGCAATTAGATCACGAAGCGCTGCATCGCCATTTGCTTGGCGAAGTTCGCATGGATCCATTCCATTTGGCTCTACAGCAACAAATGTCTGAGTTACAAATTTCTGGTCATCTTCATATGCACGAAGTGCAGCTTTCTGCCCCGCTGCATCGCCATCAAAGGTAAAGATAACTTCTCCACGAAAAGCATCATCATCCATGAGTAAATTACGCAAAATCTTGATGTGATCATCTCCGAAGGCGGTTCCGCAGGTAGCAACTGCAGTTGTGACGCCAGCTAAATGTGCAGCCATTACATCGGTGTAACCTTCCACAACAACTACTTGGCGCTTTGTCGCAATCTCTTTCTTGGCGCGATCCAATCCGTAAAGCACTTGGCTCTTCTTATAAATAGGCGTCTCAGATGTATTTAAATATTTAGGGCCTTGATCTTCTTCAGATAATTTACGAGCACCGAAGCCAACGACATCGCCAGTGATATTTCTAATTGGCCAAACTAGACGATTACGGAAACGATCAATCATTCCCTTCTGACCCTCTTTAGAAAGACCAGCGATTTCAAGTTCTTCACCGGTATAACCAAGTGCGCGTAGATGTTTTGTAAGTGCATCCCATTCGTCGGGTGCGTATCCAACTCCAAAACTTTCACATGCTGCGCGATCGAATCCGCGCTTCATAAGAAAATCGCGACCGACTTGAGCGCCAGGAGAATTTAGCTGCTCTGCATAAAATTTCTGAGCCGCATCATTTGCAGCAATCAAACGGCTCTTAAGTCCTGGCTTGTAATCACTCTGCTGACCACCTTCGTAAGTTAACTGATAACCAATACGGCCAGCTAACTTTTCTACTGCTTCAACGAATGCAATATGTTCGATATCCATCAAAAACTTTATGACATCTCCACCTTTGCCGCAGCCAAAGCAATGGAAATAACCGCGTGAGAGAGTTACGTGGAATGAAGGTGACTTCTCATCATGAAAAGGACAAAGACCTTTCTTTTGATCACCGCCAGCTTGTTTTAATGGAAGGTAATCATTAACAACTTCATCGATGCGGACATTTTCGCGGACGTAGGCCACGTCTTCATTACGAATCATTCCGCTCATGAAGATAACCTAGCGTGAAGTGCATATGCAGCTGGATCGGTAAGGCTTGCGACTTGATCAATAATTACTCGTAAGCGTGCATTTGGTGATTCGTGCCAAGCATCTAAGAAAACGGTATCTAAAACTTGCGGACCTGCTTCTTGAATCATCTCTACCAATTCATAAATTACTTGGCGCTGCTTTGCATACTTGCTTTGCGCTTCTGGCGCTTGGATTAAATAGAAAGCGCTGATCGCCTTAAGTAGCGCCACTTCAACCAGTTGTTCGCGTGGGATGACTAAATCTGCGCCATATCGCTTCAGCTCTCCCGGGCCATACTTGTCACGAGTTGCTTTCTCAGATTCAAATACAAAGCGACCAATTAATTGGCTAGTTGAATCCTTTAGCCTTGCCAAGTCACGGTGCATTCCATCAAATTCTTTTGGCCAACATGAAAGTTTCTGCAAACGCTCAAGTGCTGCTTCGCATTCATCCTTACTATTTTCTAAATAGCTCTTATCCATAATTGCATGGATCTCAGATAAATCACTTTCAATTTCAGGAACGCTTAATTGGCTCGCGACAATGGCATCTTCAAAATCGTGTACTGAATATGAAACATCATCAGACCAATCCATAATCTGTGCTTCGAATGTACGGCGACCTTCTGGCGCGCCTTGACGCATCCAGTTAAAAATCTCTACATCATCTGAATAAACGCCAAACTTCTTTGGGTTTACCTCCGCGCTCCACGGATATTTTGTGCAAGCATCTAATGATGCACGAGTTAAGTTGAGCCCAACACTTCTATCGCCGTCATAAGTCTTTGCTTCTAAACGAGTCAGAATTCGAAATGTTTGTGCATTACCTTCGAAGCCGCCAATCTCCTTCGCCACCTCGGCAAGCGCAGTTTCGCCATTGTGACCAAATGGAGGATGTCCTAAATCATGTGCAAGGCAAGCGGTATCAATTAGATCCGGATCGGCTCCAAGAGAGGCGCCAAATTCTCGGCCGATCTGTGCACATTCAAGTGAATGTGAAAGTCGGGTACGTTGAAAATCATTCTCCCAAGGAACTGCAACTTGGGTCTTGGCCGCTAATCGACGAAGTGCTGCAGAGTGAATCAAACGTGCACGATCGCGCATAAATTCAGTACGACCCGGACGTTTTGCCGGTTCTGTAATGAAACGCTCGCTATCTCGTAGCTCGTACATAGTGGCTAGCCTAACCCGAGCGCTGAAAGGCCAGTACTTTCCAAGTGGTCACTGACATGAATTCCGAGTTTTTCCAGCGTGCGATAAGCAATATAGGCATTTCCCTCACGCCAAAGGTAATGTAAAGATGAATTCTTCAATGAAAATGGGCCGTTCTTAACTGGCGAACAAGTTGCATTGATTCCTAAATCAGCAGAGATAAAAAGAGATCTCTTGCAGTGATAGGGGTCAGTCACAATGATGATGTTATTTATCTTGTTTTTCTTGAAATAATCGGTAAATGCTTTAACACTCTGGATAGTGTCTCGACCTTTTCCAATTTCAATTGCGTTATTTCGTGAAACTCCATTTTGAATTAACCAGATACGGCCAGCATGCGCTTCTGTGTATCGATCTCCTGGTGCCCCAGCGCCAACAGTGACAATCTTTTTAACTAATCCAGAATCGTGAAGGCGCTTTGCTTCTACTAATCGCGCTTCAAGTGCATCACTAGGTCGTCCGTCATATTGAGCCGCGCCCATCACAACCGCATAATCAGCAGAACGCAACTTTGGAAAATGCGCTTCGTACCAAACTTGCGCAAAGAAGAACGACGGAATTCCAATGATAATTAAGAAAATCAATGTGAAGAAACGGCGAATTAATTTAAACATCAGCCGCCACTAAATGCATCCTCAAGTTCTACATGAACCAGCTCATCAGGGTCTTTTAACCAACCATCTGGAAGAGTTGGTGGGCGGCCATGACTTGTGCGACCACGTGGTTTTTCTCCAACTTCTTGTGGATATGGCTGATCTTCTAATTGATCTAAGAGTCCGCGAAATTCAGCGAGTGAACTGATCATTCCAAATTGGCTACGAAGCTCACGAGCGACACGGAATCCCTTTAAATACCAAGCCATATGTTTACGTAAATCTTTACAACCGCGATCTTCAGATTCGAAGTATTCAACAATCAATTCACCATGACGGAACATCACTTCACGGACCTCAAATAACGTTGGTAAATAACGTTCGTTGCTGCCGTTAAATGAATTTACTAAATCCTTAAATAACCATGGACGACCTAAACAGCCACGGCCCACTACAACTCCATCGCAACCAGTCTCTTCAACCATGCGCACGCCATCTTGGCCAGACCAGATATCTCCGTTACCTAGAACTGGGACTCCTAAGGGACGAAGGTGTTCCTTTAACGTTGCAATCGCAGACCAATCTGCTTTACCTTCATACATCTGCGCTGCAGTACGCGCATGGAGTGCAACCCAAGTAACCCCTGCTTGAGCTGCAGATTCCGCTGCTTCTAAATAAGTTTTATGATCACTATCGATTCCGATACGCATCTTTACCGTAACCGGAATTCCAAAAGGTTTTGCAGTTTCAACAGCGCTCTTAACAATGCTTGAAAATAGACGACGTTTAAATGGAAGTGCGGCGCCCCCACCTTTACGAGTTACCTTTGGAACTGGGCAACCAAAGTTCATATCAATATGGTCTGCTAAATCTTCTTTACCAATCATTTCGACAGCGGCGCGCATTACATTTGGATCAGTTCCATATAACTGGACACTTCGCGGCCATTCCCCCGGTCCTGGTTTAATTAATCTAAAGGTCTCTTCGCGACGCTCAATTAGCGCACGCGCAGTCACCATCTCAGATACAAATAAACCAGCACCTTGTTCGCGACAGAGTTGTCTAAATGGCGCGTTGGTAATTCCAGCCATGGGAGCTAAAACAACTGCAGGGTCTACCTGAAAGTTGCCGTCCCGTAATGGAAGATTTAGCAGCCGAGTAACTTCGGTGCTAGCCATGATTCAACCTGATCAATTGCAACGCGAGTCTGCGCCATTGTGTCGCGTTCGCGAATTGTTACAGCGTGATCATCAAGAGATTCGAAATCAATGGTGATACAGAATGGGGTTCCGACTTCATCTTGGCGACGGTAACGGCGACCAATTGCACCAGCATCATCAAAATCAACAGTCCAGTTCTTACGTAACTGCGCTGCTAAATCGCGAGCCTTCGGTGATAAATCAGCGTTACGTGAAAGTGGCAGCACTGCAACTTTAATCGGCGCTAAGCGGTGATCTAACTTCATCACTGCGCGCTTTTCCATCTCGCCCTTTGAATTTGGCGCTTCATCTTCTGTGTAAGCATCCATTAGGAAGGTAAGAGTTGCGCGATCGACACCAGCCGCAGGTTCAATTACATAAGGTGTCCAGCGTTCGTTCTTCTCTTGATCAAAGAATGAGAGATCTTTACCGCTTGCTGCAGAGTGTGCTTTTAGATCGAAATCAGTACGGTTAGCGATACCCTCTAATTCGCCCCATTCGGTGCCAGAGAATTCAAATTTGTATTCAATATCAACGGTGCGCTTTGAGTAATGTGAAAGCTTCTCTTTTGGATGTTCGTAAATACGTAGACGGTCTGGATTAATACCCAAATCGGTATACCAAGCCATACGAGTATCGATCCAATATTGATGCCACTCTTCATCAGTTCCTGGAACGACGAAGAACTCCATTTCCATCTGCTCGAATTCACGAGTTCGGAAAATAAAGTTTCCAGGTGTAATTTCATTACGGAAAGATTTTCCAATCTGGCCAATACCAAATGGCGGTTTCTTACGTGCAGTTGTCTGCACCTGATCATAATTAATAAAGATTCCTTGCGCAGTTTCTGGGCGAAGGTATGCAAGTCCGCTCTCATCTTCAACTGGTCCAAGGTAGGTCTTTAATAAACCAGAGAATTGCTTTGGAACAGTGAACTGACCCTTATTGCCGCAAGCTGGGCAATTTATCTCTTCTAATGAATTTGGAAGGCGCTTATGTTTTGCTTCGAATGCTTCTTCTAAATGATCTGCGCGATAACGCTTATGGCAGGCGGTGCATTCGGTTAGTGGATCAGAAAATGTTGCAACGTGTCCAGATGCTTCCCAAACTTCTTTTGCAAGAATTACACAAGAATCAAGTCCAACAACATCTTCGCGACCTTGCACCATGTATTTCCACCATTGGCGCTTAACGTTATTTTTCACCTCTACGCCAAGTGGACCGTAATCCCAAGATGCGCGAAGTCCGCCATAAATTTCTGATGATGGATAAACAAATCCTCGACGCTTTGCGAGGCTGACGATATTTTCTAAACGATCTGCGGCCATTATGAATCTCCCATCCGGCTGGCTGTCGGCGGTGCTAGCGGCTTGCTAGACCATGAGAGAAGTTTACCCGTGAGATGATTGCTCCATGGCAATCTACTTAGCTGCGCTAACTGTGGTTTCAACTGCAATTGGTGGCTTATTGGCTCTTAAATCCAAGGATCGCTTCCATTTAGTCCTTGGTCTTTCTGCTGGTTTATTACTAGGTCTCGTGGGTTTCGATTTATTGCCAGAGATTTTTCACGATTCAGAGATAACTGGTGGTGTACCTACAGTTTCAATAGCAATTTTGGTGGGCTTCTTACTCTTACATATCTCAGAACGTTCATTTGGTGGCCACGAACCAGTTGATTCTGAATACAGTCACGACCACTCTCATGGATCAATTGCAGGAGGCGTGGGCGCGCTAGCAATGGCGGGCCACGTATTTTTAGATGGCGCAGCACTTGGCGTGGCCTTCAAAGTCAGCAACCAACTCGGGTTTGCAGTCTTCATCGCACTTCTGGTTCACGCATTTAGCGATGGCCTAAATACCGTTTCAATGTTAGTTAAAACCGGCCACTGGGAATCTCGTTCAAAGTTACTTTTAGTTGTTGATGCGGTAGCTCGAATTGGTGGCGCTGCAATCGGAACTTATGTCACCTTTGAAGGAAATTGGATCACGATTTACTTAGCGCTCTTTACTGGTTTTGTAATTTATGTTGCGACTTCACATATCTTGCCTGAAGCGCATTCTCACCATCCATCTCGTTGGACCTTTGCCGCAACTGGCATTGGCGTCTTAACGATGTGGCTGGTTGTTACTACGTTGGGTTAGGCCTTACCAAAGCGGCGATTACGCGCCGCATATGTTTCAATCGCTTTCCATAAAGTTCGGCGATCAGCATCTGGCCATAAGACATCCATAAATACCAACTCGGCATAAGCAGATTGCCAAGGCAGGAAATTACTTAAACGTTGTTCGCCAGATGAACGCAAAAATAGATCTACATCGCTTGGCAATTCTAGGTATTTAGCGAAGTTCTTCTCATCAAACTTAGAAACTTTGCCACGTTTGAAATCACGTGCCATCTCTTCGGCCGCCGCAACTATCTCTGCGCGGCCTCCGTAATTGACGCACATATTTAAAGTTAATACTTTGTTATTTGCAGTTAGCTCTTCTGCTTCTAGTAGCTCATCAACGACTGAAGACCAGAGCTTCTTCTCTTGGCCAACCCATCGAATTCGAACGCCAAGTTCGTTCATTTGATCACGGCGGCGGCGCAAGACTTCTTTATTAAAGCCCATTAAGAATTTAACTTCTTCAGGCGATCGCTTCCAGTTTTCAGTGCTAAATGCATATGCACTTAACTCTTTTACACCGATTTCGATTGCACCTTCGACCATGTCGAATAGCGGCGCTTCTCCTGCTTTATGCCCTTCGGTACGAACTAAACCTTTATTGCGCGCCCAACGACCATTGCCATCCATAACTACTGCAACGTGTTTTGGAATCTGTGATTTCTCAAGTACTGGCGGTTTGGCACCTGACCAATGGGGATCTGGTTTACGGTGTTTCATGCACGCTCCACTAATTGCAAACTACGTAGACCTCGTTCTAGGTGCCACTGTAAGTAGGCGGCAATTAAACCATTGGCTTCGCGGCGATTGCGAAGTTCGGATTCCATCGCGCTCTCCCAATCACCACTAATTAAATCTGACATCAATTTAAGAGTTTCGGGTGCAGGGGTCGCAGATGCGCTCGGTCTGCAATCTGCACAAACCGATCCACCACCGACTAACGAGAAGTAACGGTGTGGACCTGGCGCATCGCATTTGGAGCAATTAACTAATGAAGGTGCATATCCACCAACTGCCAAAGAACGAAGTAGGTACGCATCCAAAATCATTGAAGCTTCATATTTATTATCAGCCAGGGCTTTCATCGCACCCGTCACCAATTTAAATTCTTGTAACGCAGGTTCGTGTTCATGCGAAGTAAAACGTTCTGCTGCTTCAAGGATTGCACCTGCAATTGTCCAGCGCGAATAATCGTCAGTAAGCGCCTCACCATAATTAAAGATTGATTCGACTTGAGTGACCGTGTCAAAGGTGCGCCCTGTATAAAGTTGAATATCAATATGCGAACCTGGTTCGAGGCGCGCACCAAATTTGGATTTAGTACGACGAACACCTTTAGCAACGCCTCGCACTCGCCCATGTTCGCGAGTTAAAAGTGTGATGATTCGATCTGCTTCGCCCAATTTCTGGGTGCGCAGCACAATTGCCTCATCGCGATACAAACTCACTCGCCTAAGTTATCTGTTGAGGTTAGCGAATTGCGCGATTGATTGCGGAAACGATCGCTTTTAGTGATGCAGTCGTGGTGTTTGGGTCGATTCCGACGCCCCAGAAAACTTCACCTTCGATTGCGCACTCTAAGTAAGCCGCCGCCTTCGCATCGCCACCAGCAGATAGCGCATGCTCTAAATAATCAAGTACTCGCACATCTACACCATATGAAGTTAGCGCATTGCAGAATGCAGAGACTGGACCATTACCGGTTGCCTTTAGATTCTGCATCTCACCACGATCGGTAATTTGCACTTCAATCTTCACATCTTCGCCAAGTGAAGATGAGGTTGAGACACCTTTAAGACGGAAACGACCCCAAGGTGCGGTCTCAGTTGGTAGATACTCATCTTCGAAAATTTCCCAGAGCGCTTTAGCTGAAACTTCTCCGCCCTCGTTATCAGTCTTTGCTTGAACTACCTTAGAGAATTCAATCTGTAGACGACGTGGAAGATCTAATTGATGTTCGGTCTTCATCAAATATGCAACGCCACCCTTACCGGACTGGCTATTAACGCGGATAACCGCTTCATATGAACGACCAATATCTTTTGGATCGATCGGTAAGTAAGGAACTCCCCAAGTGAAATCATCAACTGCTTTTCCGGCAGCCTTGGCATCCTTCTCTAGATGATCAAAGCCCTTCTTGATTGCATCCTGGTGCGATCCGCTAAATGCAGTGAAGACTAAATCTCCGCCATATGGATGGCGCTCTGGAACCTTTAATTGGTTTGCATATTCAACAGTTCGACGAATCTCATCTATATTTGAAAAATCAATCTCTGGATCAATACCGTGGCTAAACATATTTAATCCAAGAGTTACCAAACATACGTTTCCGGTACGTTCGCCGTTACCAAATAGCGTTCCTTCGATGCGATCTGCGCCAGCTAAATAACCAAGCTCTGCTGCTGCTACGCCAGTGCCACGATCATTATGTGGGTGTAGCGATAACACGATTGAATCGCGACGATCCAAATTACGGCTCATCCATTCAATTGAATCGGCATAAACATTTGGAGTCGCCATTTCAACAGTTGCTGGAAGGTTCATGATTGATTTCCATGATGGTGACGGCTGCCAGATTGCATTAACCGCATTGCAGACTTCCAACGCAAACTCTAATTCGGTGCCGGTGTAAGACTCTGGTGAATATTCAAAGCTGATATTCGAGCCAGGAAGAGTGTCCTTTAACTTCAAGCAAAGTTCGGCGCCTTCTTCGGCAATCTTCTTGATGCCCTCTTTATCTAAACCAAAGACCACTCGACGTTGCAAAGTGGAAGTTGAGTTGTAGACGTGAACAATCGCGTTTTTAACTCCCTTTAGTGATTCATAGGTGCGCTTAATTAAAGCTTCGCGAGCTTGGGTCAAAACCTGGATTGTTACATCATCAGGAATTAAGCCCTCTTCGATAATTTTTCGAACGAAATCGAAATCAGTTTGCGATGCTGATGGAAATCCAACTTCAATCTCTTTGTAACCCATGGAAACTAGCAAGTTAAACATCGCAAGTTTGCGCGGGGTATCCATCGGATCAATTAGCGCTTGATTACCATCGCGAAGATCAACGCTGCACCACTTTGGCGCTTTGGTGATCTGCTTAGTTGGCCAAGTGCGGTCCTTTAAATCGACCGGAATAAAAGATGAGTAACGCCCATAGGGCATTGAACTTGGGTTTTGATTTGGAAAATTCATTTTGCTTCCTACTCCTGTGCTGACTGGTTTTGCTCTCGGTGGGATTTTTACCGGCAATGCAAAACACACCGCGACGGGAAAGGCCGGTTAGTTGGCCCCGCCACGGCAGCTAAGTAGGAGTACTGCACGCATTGTGAGATGAGTTTAATTTATAAGACTGGTAAATGTCTATCTAGTTCAAATGCTGATACCTGGCGCGCATATTCAGACCATTCCGCCTTCTTATTACGCAGCACATAATCGAATACATGCTCGCCCAACGTTTCCTGAACCAACTGGCTCTTCTCCATGATCGCAGTCGCCTCATTTAGATTCTGTGGCATCTCCTGCGCTGGATAGTTATCTGGCAATTCAAGTTCTTTAGTTACGCCATCAATGCCCGCCGCCAACATCACTGCATATGCAAGATATGGATTACATGCAGAATCCGGTGCACGGAATTCGATTCGAGTTGAATTCTCTTTATTTGGCTTAAACATCGGAACTTGAATTAAAGAGCGACGATTCGAAGGTCCCCAGTTAATTAGATTTGGCGCTTCGCCGCCGCCATGTAAACGTTTATAAGAATTAACCCACTGATTGGTAACAGCGGTGATCTCTGGAGTGTGCTTCAAAATTCCAGCCACAAATGAGCGGCCGGTCTTTGAAAGATTGTATGGAAGACCACCATCATAAAAAGCGTTTACGTCATCTTTAAATAGTGAAACGTGGGTATGCATCGCTGAACCTGGATATTCAGTAAATGGCTTCGGCATAAATGAGGCATAGAAACCTTGCTCTAACGCAACCTCTTTAACCACATGGCGGAAAGTCATGATGTTATCTGCAGTTGAAAGTGCATCTGCATAACGAAGATCAATCTCTTGTTGGCCAGGTGCACCTTCATGATGGCTAAACTCAACTGATACACCCATCGCCTCTAACATCGTGATTGCTGCACGACGGAAATCGTGTCCAATCATGTTTGGGGTATGGTCGAAATATCCTGCGTAATCAACTGGCTCTGGCTTCTTGCCCGGAGTTGGTGGCTCTTTAAACAAGAAGAATTCAATTTCAGGATGTACATAAGCCGTAAAACCAAGATCAGAAACTTTAGAAAGTGTGCGACGCAAAACTTGTCTTGGATCAGCAGGTGACGGTGAACCATCTGGCATCACAATGTCACAGAACATACGTGCAGCACCTGGCGCTTCAGTGCGCCAAGGCAAGATTGAAAATGTATTTGGATCTGGCTTTGCCAACATATCTGATTCAGTTTGGCGGGCATAACCTTCGATCGAAGAACCATCGAATCCGATTCCCTCTTCGAAGGCAGCTTCAAGCTCTGCCGGAGAGATTGCAACAGATTTTAAAAATCCAAGTACGTCGGTAAACCACAAACGTACGAAACGGATATTGCGCTCTTCAACTGTGCGCATTACGAACTCAACTTGGCGTTCGATTGGACTATTAGTCATACGTTCATAGTAGAAAACGTATGTTTCATTCAGGTTAAATAACTAGCGCTCTCTCCAGCGTGAAGTCACCGGCAGACGGCGATCTTTTCCGAATGCGCGAGCTGAAATCTTCGTTCCTGGCGGATATTGGCGACGCTTATATTCGGCGCGGTCAACCAAGGTGATTACGCGATTAACCAGGTCATGGCTAAAGCCGCCCGCTATTAATGATGCCGCACCCTCGTCACCATCTACATAACGCACCAATAGCTGATCAAGTAATAAGTAATCAGGCAGTGAATCGGTATCTTTCTGATCGGGACGTAACTCTGCAGATGGTTCTTTCTCAATCGAATTAACTGGAATTGGCGGAATTTGATCAAAGTAGATCGCCAATTCATTTCGCCATCTAGCAAGTTCCCAGACTTGGGTCTTGTAAATATCTTTAATTGGAGCAAAGCCACCGACGGCATCGCCGTACATTGTTGAATATCCAACCGCGAGCTCTGATTTATTTCCGGTCGCTAAAACTAAATGGCCCTCTTGGTTAGAGATACCCATCAAAGTTGTGCCGCGAACTCGAGCTTGGACATTCTCTTCAGCAAGACCCGTGAGTCCCAAATTATTTACAAATTCATTGACCATAGGTTCAATCGGAACAATGCGCCAATTAAGCCCGGTCCGCTTTGCCAATTCCTCTGCATCTAAAATTGAATGATCGGATGAATACTTACTTGGAAGGCCAACACCATAAACATTCTCGGCGCCAATGGCATCGACTGCGATTGAAGCAACAAGCGCTGAATCGATTCCGCCAGATAGACCTAGTACGACCGATTTAAAACCATTCTTATTTACATAATCTCGAAGGCCAGCTTTTAGCGCCTCCCAGATTTCGGCCAAATCATCTTTACGTTGCGCGATGCCACCATGCATAGTGCCATCGATTGAAACGTTCTCTTCAGAGATCACCACATCAGGGTTTGAGGTACCAAGCGGCAGAGTTAAATCGTGAATGGCTAATTGATCTTCAAACTGCTTGGTGCGCATCAAAACTTCGCCAGATTCATCGACGACAATTGAATCGCCATCAAAAACTAAATCATCTTGGCCGCCGGTCATATTGACGTATGCAAGGGCCGCCTTAAATCCGCGAGCGCGGGTCTGCACCAATTCAAGGCGCGCATCATCTTTATTTCGCTCATATGGAGAGCCATTTGGAACTACGACTAACCCAACATTTCTATCGGCAAGCTCTGCTACCGGACCGCGGTTCTGCCAAATATCTTCACAGATCGCAAGGCCAATATCGATACCGTTTACTCGAACCACTATCGATTTCTCCCCTGGCACGAAATTTCGAAACTCATCGAAAACTCCGTAATTAGGTAGGTGGTGCTTTATGTATCTTGCTTTGATTTCGCCGTTATGGATAACAGCAATCGCATTCTGTGGCGCACCAACTGGCTGCCCCAATTTGTCGGTCGCGCCATCAATTTGATCTAAATAACCAACAACCATCACCAGATTTCCAAATCCGCTATTAGCGACTCTTTTAGCAAGTTCTGAGATCGCGATACGGCTGGCATTTCTAAATGATTGGCGAAGTGCTAAATCCTCTACTGGGTATCCAGTTAGCACCATCTCTGGAAATACCAAGAGCTGTGCGCCTGTTTTATGAGCCAGGGCTGCTTGCGTTGCCACCAAATCCGCATTGCCTTCAATATCGCCGACAGTCGGATTGACCTGGGCTAGCGCGATGCGCAAATTGCCGGTGCTCATAATTCAAGGATATCCTTTTGCCACCAGGTGACAACTTCCGTTGCATCTAGGGAGGACGTTTTTAAGCATGACAACTATTAAAGACTTAGCTGACCTTAAAAAGCGCGGGCAGCGATGGGCGATGCTCACCTCATACGAGCAGATGACCGCAGAAATCTTTGATGAAGCGGGAATTCCAGTCCTATTAGTTGGCGACTCCGCAGGTAATAATTTCCTAGGTGAGAAGAACACCATTCCAGTTACTGTTGATGAACTTCTGCCACTTACGCGCGCAGTTACTCGTTCAGTCAAACAAGCTTTAGTTGTTGCAGATTTACCATTTGGTTCTTATGAAGCAGGTCCTGATTTAGCTCTCGCTACATCTATCCGTTTCTTTAAAGAAGCTGGTGCCCATGCAGTTAAATTAGAAGGCGCACATATTGATGCGATCAAGAAGTTAGTAAGTAGCGGAATTCCAGTGATGGGCCATATTGGCCTAACCCCACAGAGCGTCCATCAATTAGGCGGTTTTAAGGTCCAAGGTCGTGAAAATCCTGAAGCGCTAATTGCAGCCGCTAAAGCGATTGAAGCAGCAGGAGCATTCGCAATTGTTCTGGAAATGGTCCCGGCAGATTTAGCTATTCAAATTACTAAAGAACTATCGATTCCGACTATCGGGATTGGCGCCGGAAATGGCACTGATGCACAGGTACTGGTCTGGACCGATGCTTTTGGCATAACAAAGAACCCTCCAAAATTGGCAAAGGCTTATCGAAACCTTCGCGCCGAACTATTAAGTGGTGCTCAAGAGTTTGCAAAGGAAGTTCTATCTGGCGATTTCCCGTCAGATGCGCAAACATTTAAGTAACCTTTGCCAAATGCGCAGGTTTACGATCGATTTATCGCCTCTAAAGAAGTATCCGGACTTTCGTAATCTCTGGCTATCCGGGCTAATTTCATTTTTCGGCTCGATGATCACTATGGTCGCCCTTCCCTATCAAATCAAAGAGCTGACTAATTCATATTTAGCCGTTGGCGCAATTGGGGCGGTCGAATTAATCCCGCTTATCATCTTCGGACTATATGGCGGGGTCTTGGCAGATCGATATGACCGAAAGAAATTAATCTGGTTCTCTGAAGCGAGCGCCTTAATTCTGGTTCTCTGCCTATTCGCTAACTCATTGCTTGGCTCCCCCAAGTTAATTTTCATTTACCTAATCGCCGCCCTCTTCTCGGCGGTCGATGGAATCCAGCGACCAAGTGCCGGAGCGATCTTGCCGCGACTTGTAGCTCATGAGGATCTACCCGCCGCCAATGCACTGATGAGTTTGCGATGGCAGTTGGGTGTAATTGTTGGTCCCGCAGTTGGCGGATTGGTAATTGCAACTTACTCAACCTCAATTGGTTTTTTAATTGATGCAATTACATATTTAATTTCACTTTACTTCTTATGGCGAGTTAAAAATGTACCAACTATGGAAAAGAGCGAAAAACCAGCCATTTCCGCTCTTTTTGAAGGGGTTCGCTACGCCTTTAGTCGCAAAGATTTATTAGGAACATATTTAATTGATTTAGCAGCGATGTTCTTTGCAATGCCCAATGCACTCTTTCCATTTTGGGCAGATCAATTAGATGCCAAGTGGTCACTCGGGCTCTTCTATGCCGCCGGAACTGTTGGTTCGATCATCGTTACCTTAACTTCCGGATGGTCTGCTAATTACAGATGGCATGGGCGGGCAGTTATTTGGGCCGCGATTGGTTGGGGCGTAGCGATTGCACTTAGTGGAGTGGTCCATTCCATCTGGTTGGTCCTCTTCTTTCTGGCTGCGGCAGGTGCATCCGATATGGTCTCTGGACTATTTAGATCCGCGATCTGGAATCAAACAATTCCAGATGAACTTCGAGGTCGATTAGCGGGTATCGAATTGCTTTCCTACTCTGTTGGACCACTGACCGGACAATTAAGAGCCGCGATGGTTGCATCTGCTACTTCATTGTCGATTTCAGTAACTTCTGGAGGGCTAATGTGCGTCTTTTTTGTCGCCCTACTGGCTGGTTTGCTGCCAACTTTCCGCAAATATGACGTCGAAACCAATGAATTTGCGATTTCAGAACGCGAAAAACGGAAAAATCAGTAAAAATTTAGAAAATTAAATAATTTTTTTCCGAATTTTTACTAGTAAACATAAAAATAAATAATTATTTATTTGCGACACGCACTCTATTTTTTATCACAAAATGTTTGTGCTTATCGCATTTACCTGTAAGACTTCTCCTTGAAAGAACTGGTAGACGGATCCGGTTCAGTTCGATAGGAGAAATACGTGGCAGCACGTAAGAAGGCAGCAGCTAAGAAGGCTGCACCAAAGCGCCGTAAAAAGGCAGCTGCTAAGCCAGCAGCAAAGAAGGCAGCTCCAAAGCGTCGCAAGAAGGCAGCAGCTAAGAAGGCAGCTCCAAAGCGTCGCAAGAAGGCAGCAAAGCCAGCAGCTAAGAAGGCAGCGCCAAAGCGCCGCAAGAAGGCAGCTAAGAAGGCAGTTGCTAAGAAGGCAGCTCCAAAGCGCCGTAAGAAGGCAGCTTCAAAGGCAGCAGCTCCAGCAGCAGCTCCAAAGAAGCGCCGTAAGAAGGCAGCTAAGAAGGCTAAGTAATCTTTCGATTACGTTTAGAAAAACCCGCCACTTTATGTGGCGGGTTTTTCATTTCTTAAAGTCTTTTCAACCTTCTCAAATGCGGTAGCAATATTTGCTTGATCTGCTTTACTAATTTGATCTATAAATCTATTACGAATACTTGTTACATGATCTGGCGCAGCTTTCACAATTGCATTCCAACCTTTGGTTGTCATAACTGCCCAAGTTCCACGTTTATCTGAATCGCACTTCTGACGTTCGACCCAACCCTTACCTTCCATATATTTAATTCGGTGTGAGAGTCGGCTTCTTGAGAGAATTGTTTTATCTGCCAAATCTGACATTCGAAGAGAGCGATCATTGGCATCTGAAAGATGAACCAAGATTTCATAATCCGAAAGTGATAATCCATGGGCTGACAAATCTTCATCGAGCGCCTCAGCCAATCGGCGGCTGGCCACAATATATTTACGCCATGCACTTTCCTCTGACGGGGTCAGCCACTTTGCGCTTTTAGCCATAGGGGTATTCTAGCCATCAGTTGAAAGTTCAACCATTTTCTCAAGGAATCCAACAGGAGCGTAAATGAAATCTGGAATCGATAAGAGCCTCTTTGATACAAAGGTCCGCCCGCAAGATGACCTATATGTATACGCAAATGGCGCCTGGCTCTCTACCCATGAAATTCCAGCTGACCGAAGCAATTCAGGTATCACTTATGAGCTATTTTTAACCGCTGAGGCACAGGTCAAAGAGATTATCGAAGGCGATACCGGCAAAATTGGCCGCCTCTACAACTCGTTCATGGATACCGCCAAGATTGAGGCAGATGGCATTAATCCAATTAAGGAAGATTTAGCTAAGGCCGATCAGATTGTCGATGCAAAGAGTTTGATTTCGACCATCAGCCAATTAGAGATCACCGGCGGTCCTGGAATTTTCGGTTCATATATCTACCCAGATGTCGGAAACTCAACTCAATATGCAATTTACATTTATCAAGGTGGTCTATCGCTACCTGATGAGGCTTACTACCGTGAAGATCAGTACGCCCCAATCCGTGAAGCATTTATTGCTCACGTTAAGAAGATGTCAGAAATTAGCGGAATTGAAATCGATGCAGATTCACTTTTAAAACTCGAAACCGAAATTGCATCACATCATTGGGACCAAGTAAAAGATCGAGATGCGATTGCAACTTACAACAAGAAGAGTTTTGCACAATTAAAGGAGCTTTCACCAAATATCGATTGGGCTACCTATGTCTCTGCAGGTGAAATTCCATCTTCTAAGTTCCAGGAAATAGTAGTTCGCGAACCCTCTTTCTTTGAAGGTATCTCAAAGATGCTTGGCTCAGTTGATGTTACTGCTTGGCGAAATTGGTTGCGTTGGCACATCCTGTCCGGCTCTGCTGCATATTTAAACGATGCGATTGTTATGCAGAACTTCGCTTTTTATGGCACCACCCTTTCTGGAACTCCGCAGATTCGCGAACGTTGGAAGCGCGGTATCTCAATGGTGGAAAGCGCACTTGGCGAAGAGATCGGAAAAGAGTATGTAAAACGCCACTTCCCAGAGTCTTCAAAGTTAAAGATGGAAAAGTTGGTAGATAACTTACTTAAAGCATATGAGGTCTCTATTAAGAATCTGGATTGGATGACCGAAGAGACCAAAGTTAAGGCGCTCGATAAGTTAGCTAAATTCACTCCAAAGATTGCCTACCCGAATAAGTGGCGAGACTACAGCTCCCTTGAAATCGGCGATGACTTGCATGCCAATTTAGGAGCTATCGCAAAGTTCGAACGTGAGTACGAGCTAAATAAATTAGGTGGCCCGATCAACCGCGATGAGTGGGGCATGACACCTCAGACTGTTAATGCTTACTACTCACCAGGTTTTAATGAGATTGTCTTTCCTGCTGCAATTTTGCAGCCACCTTTCTTTGATCCTGATGCCGATGATGCTGCCAATTACGGTGGGATCGGCGCAGTGATTGGCCACGAAATAGGCCACGGTTTTGATGATCAAGGCTCTCAATATGATGGCGATGGAAATCTAAATAATTGGTGGACCGATGCAGACCGCACCGAATTTGAAAAGCGTACGGGTGATTTGGTCGCTCAATATAACGAGCTCTCACCCACCGCTGCCCCTGATGTAAAGGTAAATGGCGCATTTACGTTGGGTGAGAACATCGGAGATTTAGGAGGCATGAATATTGCAATCAAGGCATATAACATCGCCTTAAATGGCGCCACTGCCCCTGAAATCGATGGGCTAAGTGCTTATCAACGCTTCTTCCTATCGTGGGCGCAGTGCTGGCGTCGTTTAATCCGCCCCGAAGAGGCTCGTTTACGTATCGCAACTGACCCTCATTCACCGGATGAGCTTCGTTGTAATCAAATTGTTCGAAATATCGATGAGTTTTATGAGGCTTTTGAAGTTAAGCCAAATGATGCTTTGTACTTAGAAAAGCGCGTTAAAATTTGGTAATTATTTTTGAAGGAACCCATAAGGAGATCAAATGAATAAGAAGCTACTAGCCCTGCTAGGTATCTCAGCTCTGATTCTGACCGCATGTGGCGGCGGAAGCACTGAAGGTACCGACGTTGCAAATGGTGAGAACCAAGATCTAGTTGAGACAGGATCTGATGTTTCTGGCGCAGTTGGTGGAGATATTGATCTTGGAAATGGTGTAACTATCAAACTCTCTCAACCACAGAGCTTCACACCTGGTGCATTCGCATCCAACTATGCAAAGGGCCAGACCGCAAACCTTTTCGAAGCTACAGTAACTAATACTGGTAGTAAAGCAGTCGATTGGGCATCTGTTTCATTTATTTCGACAACCACTAACGCAGGTGCTTGTCCAGAAGTTCTAGATGGCGACAATGGTGTAAATGGCCAGCCACAAGGATCTCTTGCAGCAGGTGCGACTGAGACTTTTAAGTTTGGCGTTGCTTGTGATACCAAGCCAGGAGCTGAGCTAAATGTTCTAATTACTGTTGCAGGTAAGACTGCAGAAGTTAAGGGAAAGCTAGCTTAAGTTTTAAATTAAAAAAGCCCCGCCATATACGGCGGGGCTTTTTTATTGGGTATTAATTCTCTGGGAAGTGGCAAGCAACTTTATGCTTTGGAGCAATTTCAAGAAGCTGCGGAACTTCAGTACGGCACCTATCTGTCGCTTTCCAGCAACGAGTATTAAATACGCAACCAGATGGTGGATTGATAGGGCTTGGTAAATCTCCTTGCAACATTATTCTTTCGCGCTTACGACCCTCGATTGGATCTGCAACCGGAACCGCTGAAAGTAAAGCCTTTGTATATGGATGGCGAGGTTTATTAAATAGATCGACCTTGTCCGCTTGTTCCATAACTTTACCTAGGTACATCACCACAACACGATCAGAGATATGTTGAACGACTGAAAGATCGTGAGCTACGAAGATATATGAAAGATTAAATTCATTTTGAAGATCTTCAAGAAGGTTAACAACCTGAGCTTGAATAGATACATCCAGCGCTGAGACCGGTTCGTCAGCCACGATTAGCTTTGGCTTAAGCGCAATCGCACGCGCTACACCAATACGCTGGCGTTGGCCACCAGAGAATTCATGTGGGTAGCGGTTGATGTGCTCTGGATTTAAACCAACGCGCTCCATGAGGCCACGTACTTCGTTCTCAA
>JACCDW011476872.1_pt1 | contig 96232 bp, 94 predicted proteins | sample 7449781 | NCBI WGS metagenome assembly JACCDW01 (sample SAMN15323449, study PRJNA562643) | freshwater metagenome | isolation source: river surface water | place: USA:Blue River Watershed | collected 2017-08-18
CGCTGAACACTGGTGACCACTTCCACCCGGTTAGGTCTTATTGATGACATAGTCATATCCATAGTCTTATTCCTAGTTGTTAGTTTAAGGAATACCGATGGGACTGTCATTCAGGGGGCTAACTCAGGGGATATACTCATTTCATAGCTGAGAAAACAAGAACTGTAGTCGGGCCGGCACCAAGTATTCCCATCTTGGCAGAACAGATAGCCGAAAAGTATGCGTCCTCAAACCCTGCGGACCGTGCTCGGTCAATCATGTTCCATCCAGGTATCTCGAACACAAGGGATCCTTCGCTTGGGCGCATTGGGTTGCCGTGATATTCGGGGGTCATCAGGTGGACAACTGAACCATCCTGAATTCTCGCCTTCTTCACTCCTTCGTCCGATTTAATTGCCATGGGAAAGGTGGCAACCATTGCGCCGCCCGGCGCTAAAATACGGCGGCACTCGGAAAGCGCTTTATCAAGATCGGGTATGTGCTCAAAGACGTCATTTGAAAGAATCGCGTCAAATGAGCCGTCTTTGAACGTCAAGTTCATGAGATCTTCGGATGGAATTGGGAATAATCTATCACGCTCATCTGGGCTGGTAACATATTCACTGCCAAGAAAACGGGGGAATATCCCTCTCATAAATAATGAAAAATCTGTGAGTCCTTCTGGAGCGTAGATTCTTGATGTGCGCTTCATTAAATGTCCACGGTCAGCCTTCGATAATTCGCAAAATTCACTGATCAACGCACGTTGGCGTGAGATTAGTCGGCCACATCGAATTGATTCGCGAAAATTTGGAGCCGTGACTTTGATGTTCATTGGCTCGTAATGAGCGCCCGTTAAGGGCTCGATCAATCCGAAACGTGCAACCGAGTCGAGGACGTTCTGAGTTACATCTGAAGAGAATGAGGATCCAGTTTCGCGAGACCAATCCAACCACTCTAGGCGGGATCGGAAAAGTTTTCTAAGGGAGAAGCTGTCCTCTATGTTTCCCATTTTGTAGTCCTGCAGATTCTCTTTCATTTTTCGCTCAGTTAGCGTTAACGGATCCTGGGCACATACGTTGCTCGTATGAACTCAATCAATCCTTGCGAACGAGAATTACCCTTAGCACGCGAGGATCTTCCCGGCGAAACTTGGCCATTCCATGACCGACAACCGAGTATTCAACTGTGAAACCGAAATCTATCGCCAGAGCAACGAGTGAATCGATGGATACCATTCGTCGGTAGTGCTTTCCGTTCTCGTAGAAGAATTGATCCTCAGGCGGGTCTCCAGCTTCACTCGTCCGGCACTCAATAAAGAATCTTCCCTTTGGTTTGAGTACTTGGGCGGCAAATCTCAAAACATTACGCTCCGCAATTTCATTGATTGCGTGGAGGAAGAATCTTGCATATAGGCAGTCAAAGCTTTCTCCATTCTGTACTGCGACTGACTCCGTTTGTGCAATGTTTGCAACATTAAAAACTGAGAAATTTGCATTCGAGATGTTCGCGTTCTTTGCTCTGTCTTTACAAACAGCGATCGCTTCGGAGGAGTAATCAAAGAAGGAAACGTGGTGCCCGATTTGGGCAAAATATAGGCCATCGCGACCATTTCCGCAGCCAAGATCCGCAACTCGCTGCTGGCCTTCAAGATGCCCGGCCGTGAAGATGGCGAATTGAGATGGAATTTCGACCCAAACTAGATTATCTTTAAGCTCTTTGTAGTAGGAGTCCCAGAAATTGGCATTTTCGCGCGAAAATAAGAAAGAGAACGGTTTCCAATCTGCGGAGGATAATTCGTACTTAAATCCTGGGTCAGGGATCCGCCAATTTTTGCCATAAGTGGCAGCGAGCAGTGCTTGTGGTTCGTGTGGTGCCGCAAACTCAACACCTTCTACAGAAATAGATCCTAAGGGCAGAATTGATGAGGCAATTGGTGCGTCCTTTACAGCGAAGTACAGGTAGAATTTATCGTTTTCAACCCACGAGGCAAAAAACTCTACTTTGAGTTCTACTCCAGATTGGTGCGCATACGCCTTAAATTGACCGTTTGATTCGGCGTCGACTTTGAATCCTTTGCGTACAAGAAAACCAAGCACCCTAGTGGCGGTGTTGGCGATCTCCTCCTTTTGCGCCGAAGGGGATAAAAATGCGAAGTCTAGATCGAAGTCATGCCCAATCAGTTTGCCTTCGCGGACTGCGCCCAGCAACGCACCATAGGCTAGGAATATCTCCACACCTGTGGACTCTTTAATCTCTGCGGTAAGATTTTTGGACCAATTTAGTAGGTGCAACCGTTCTTCCGAAGAATAACTTGAAAACGGCCTTACTTTTGTGCCCCATTGTGTTGTGACGAGATCTGTGTTCATAATTTGTATTTGGTGTTATGGGTCGGTAAGGTGAGCGAAAGATCAGAAGTGGTCGGGTTCGGGGAGTAGAAGTGCCCAAGTGGGAACAGGTTTTTAGTGGGAAGTGGTGGTGATTCCACGGGTACCCTTGCTTTGAATCAAGTCAATAACATAAAGCGAGCTACAGATTTGTACCCTAAGGTAATTGATAGAAGCTCATATCTTTGAATTTTCGGCTTTTTAAGGTAAATGCCAATTGCTTATTAAGCAGCGTGCCTAAGAAGCTCGAGTTCAGCGTTTTGAAGCATTATGTTTTTCATCTACCGCGCCACTGCATATAACTCCCGCCGACCAGAGAATAAGCCTAGGTATTCCAGCGGTTTGCTCATAAGAGAATAGCCACGCGCAAAGGAGTAGTTATTGCGGGCCAGAATGAGGGCATTGTTAGAGAAGGTATTCCATTGCTTCGGGTCGTCGTATATTGCGAGAATAGCTTCACTCCAATGAGTGGGTGTTTTTGTAAGCATTACGCTTGTGCCATCTGATACATCTATCCCCTCCGCGGCAATTGGACTCAACACAGACGGCACCCCATAACTCATCGCATCGAGCACCTTACCCTTGATTCCGGCGCCTGACTGCAACGGCGCCACAAATACCCGACAGGTCTCAAACACCTCGTCCAAGCTTTCAACAAAGCCGTGCATCTCGATGTCGTCCGTCGCCATTTTTTTCAGTCTGTCAGGCAGGTGGCTGCCGTAAACGTGGAAAGTTATTCGCGCCTTGCTTTGTGCGCGTAGTAGCGGCATCACATTTTCAATAAACCATTCCACTGCCTCGACATTAGGGGGATGCCGGTAGCCACCCAAAAACGCGATGCCGCTGCGCTTTTCAAATGGAGTTTTGTGGCCTTTGGCCTCCAGCACCCACGGGCACTTGAAAATGTTATCTGCCCGCAGCAGGTGGCTGGTGATGACGGCGTGCTCCGTCTCGTTGTAAGACAGGATGGCATCCACCTTGCGCATTACATCCATCTCGCGGTCGCGTGTAGCAAGCGGGCCGGATAGATCCTTGTCACCCTTGGCCAGCCCTGCGCGCAGTTCGCGCAAAAAATGCAAATCAGCATTGTTGAATATGATCTTGGCGCGCGGCGCGTGATGACGCACAAGGTCGATGTACCGCTCAGCGACGTTGTACCGAGTGATGTAAACCAAGTCAAATTCGTGCCCGCGTTCTTTTAACATCTGCTCGATGCTTAAATTGAAGGGGGCATGAAGACATTCAATCCCCTGTTTTTGTAAAGCCTGGGTGTAAGTGCCAAAGTGAGCCATATTTTCTGGAATGAAGCTGAGCTTAAAGCCCAGTGCCTGCAGCAGCTTCATTTCCTGCACGGCGGCGTAGCTGCCGGCATCTTTGTCTGGCTGGGGCGTGGCGTAGTCGATCACCAGGGCGCGGTAGCGTACCCCACGGTCTTTGTGGCGCCATAAGTTTTCCAGAGCAGGGTCGCCATTGTGCTGATATGCGTCTACCCACTTTTGACGGAATTTGGGGGCGTTGATCGTTTGGTAGCGCTTGAGGCCGCTGCTGGTGTCGATACCGTTACTTTGCCCTTCGAAGTGAATGACCTCGGCATGCGGAGCGTAGTAAGTCCTCCAGCCGGCCAGCCGAAGCTTGAAGCACAGGTCGGTATCTTCGAAATAACATGGCGCGTATTCATCGCTGAAGCCGCCCACTTCGTCCCACACGGCTTTGGGGACCATAATGACCGCACCGGTCAAGTAATCCGTCTGTCGCACGTAGTTCCATTGTGGGTCGTATGGGTTACCGTTGCGACCGAGGTTCCAGGGTTCGCCATTGCCCCAAACGATGCCGCCAGCTTCTTGCAGCTTGCCGTCGGGGTATAGCAGCTTGGCGCCAACTGCGCCCACCTTTTCGAAACGGCCAAATACTTCCAGCATTTCGTCCAACCAACGCGGGCCTACCTCGGTGTCGTTATTGAGCATCACCAGGTACTTGCCCTTAGCCTGCGCGGCGGCCATGTTGCAGTTGCGCAGAAAGCCTAGGTTCCTCTGATTGACGATAACGTTCACATTAGCCACGTTCTGGGTGATGTTGACAGTTTCGTCATCGCTGACGTCATCGACAACAATCACTTCAAAGCTGGTTTTGTTGTGACTGAGAATGAGCGATGCCAGGCAGTGGTAAGTAAGCTCGAACTTGTTGTGTACCGGGATGACGATAGACACTTCGGGCTGGTTTGCCTCGGGTAGTTCCAACTTTGGAAATTTGGAACGGTTTACATAGCCTTCGTTCAGCACCCGCAGGGCAAGCTGCGCCTTGGCCAGTGATTTCATATCATTGGTGTCGGTCGCTATGCTGGCCCAATCGTTCAGCATTGTTAATCGGCGTGAGACTGCGCCAGGAAGGCTGAAGTAAATTTGGCTTGATGTGTCTTTGCCGTGACTTAGATATATCCAAGGAGTCAGGATGGGGGATAGGATATCCACCAAATCACCTTGGCAGGTTTCGCTGCCTTCCACCATCACAGTAATTCGGTGAGCTTGGCCATCAAAGTAGGTAGGTGGTATCAAGAATGAGATAGCGTAAGCACCACCATTGAGCTTATTGGCAATACCATAGCCGGCCGGTTCGCTATCCACCAACACCCGGTAACCCAGGGGACCATCACTATCGTCAGAGCTAGTGATCACACCGTTCAGTACGGGGCCGTCCAAGTTTGTCAGCTTAACGTTGAATCCATCGCTATCTCCAACGACAATGGACTTGGTTTCTAACACATGAATACCATCGCATACCAGTGATAAGCCCCCCTTACTGCCGAGCCTTTGAATTGTCAGAAGCGGAAGATGAAAAGAGTAATAACCGTCCCCCAAAGCAGCCTCAAGTAGATCTTCTCGAAAGCGATCGGCCAATCCTTGTGCTACAACACTTCCGCCAGAGATGACTTGCACGCGAACGCGCAGCCCAGGCGCAGCAACGTTGTAGGCCCAACCAAATATATAGCCACTGTCGTAGCCATCTAGCGAGCCTTTGTAATGCGATGGTGCGGCAGCCTTTTCACCTTTGCCGTGCGGCACGGTCGCAGCAGTTTCTTTTTTGACACGGCTAATTCGCTTAGAAGTAGATTGTGAAGAAAGCTGTGATGATTGTTTTTTTCGAGTTGTCATGGCAAATCAGGAAAGTTAAATATTTAGGTTGCTGCTTTTTTCAGAGCGTCGATAACAGCCTTCAGAACCTACTTGGGTACTTGAAGTTGCAATTGAGGCCGTGATTTACTGTCAGGCTGAATTTGAACTAGAAGCAAGTAGGCTACGTCGTTGTGGACGCCCATGGCTTGTACCCCATCAAGCAGAACACTGGGAACTGCAGTGGGATCGTTTGAATTCATTAAGAACTTTCATAATATTGATTCAGGGCCTTGCGTAGTCATCTTCCAACCGCACAATGTCGTCTTCGCCTAGATAGCTTCCGGATTGCACTTCCACAATGTGAAGCGGTACACTGCCAGGGTTGTGCAGCCGATGCACTACACCTTGTGGGATAAAGGTGGACTGGTTTTCACTTAGAGTAACCTTTTGCTCTCCTAAAGTGACTTGGGCAGTTCCACTTACCACTACCCAGTGTTCGGCTCGATGGTTGTGCATTTGTAGGCTAATCTGGTGACCTGGCTTGACCATGAGTCTCTTGACCTGAAAACGCTCGCCACGGTCTGTTGCCTCGTACCAACCCCAAGGACGCTGTACACGCAAATGGTCAATATGCTCGGTGCGACCCAGTACTTTGAAGTGGTCCACCGCTAGTTTGACGTTTTGCGTCTGAGCCTTTGGCATGACCATTACGACGTCTGGCGTTTCGATCACCACGGTGTCGTTCATGCCAATTACGGTGACTTGCCTGCCGCTGGCGTGAACCAGGTTGTTGTGGCCTTGGGCCACAAATGCGTCGCCTCGCACGCTGTTGCCCGCTGCATCTTTTGGTAGCACGGCCCACAGGGCATTCCAAGACCCCACATCGCTCCAGCCTAGCGCGGCTGGCACAACGGCCGCACGGCGGGTGCCTTGCATGATGGCAAAGTCAATCGATTCGGCTGGGCAGGTGGCAAAGGCTCTGGCGTCGGGTCGGCAAAAATCCAGATCTTGGATGCGTGCCTGCCAGGCCTGGCGGGCCGCCTGCAGGATCTCGGGGCGGTGCTGACACAGTTCTTCTAAATAACGGCGGGCGCTGAATACGAACATGCCACTGTTCCAGTAATAGCCACCTTCAGAAAGATATCCCTTGGCAGTAGAGGCATCTGGCTTTTCGATGAACTGGTTGACAGGGTAAATTGGCTGTCCCGAAGTGTTGGGTAATAGTTCAGTGTTCTTACCTATCCGGATATAGCCGTAGCCTGTTTCGGGCGCTGTCGGCTCGACGCCAAAGGTGACCAGCCATCCTTGCTGTGCAGCATGTGCAGCGCAGGCTACGGCTTGGACAAAGGCTGCTTGGTGCAGGATCACGTGATCAGACGGCAAGACCAGCATTAAAGCATCGGGGGTAGGCTGAGTAGGGTGCTCGGCCAAGTGCAGTGCGGCTAGTGCTATGGCGGGGGCTGTGTTGCGGCCAACGGGTTCGAGGTAAATGGTGGGTTGTGCTTGTATGGCCTGGCATTGCTCGGCCACTAGGAAGCGGTGGTCGGTATTGCAGACAAGCAGTGGGGGCTGCGCCCCTGGCAGTGCTGCGGCACGCATCAGTGTGCTTTGTAGTAGGCTGTACTTTGTGTCAACCAGAGTGTGAAACTGCTTGGGAAAACTGGCCCGCGAAAGCGGCCATAGTCGAGAACCACTTCCACCGCAAAGCACAATTGGATGCAATTCAAGGCAATTCATGATTGCTTTTTAAAAGTTGAAGCAGTTGACTTGCTTCTTGTCTTTAAAAGGACTGTTCTTTGCTCAATCTCTTCTGAGGATTTCTTCAGGGCAACTTTTCCCTTCGTGTCTTCGCTTCTACTAGTAGCTGATTTTTTACTTGAAACAGTTTTATCCGATGCTTTACTTATTTCTTTCAGATTCTTCAGTGCATCCTGGTAATTGGGCTGTATCTTGATAGCAATTTCGTACTGTTTCTTTGCTGAAATTTTGTCTCCAAGCAGATTTAAAACATTACCCAAATTATTGTGTGCTTGAGGCATGTCAGGTCTCAGCTTGATCGCTGTCTCATATGCTTTCACAGCTTCACTTAACTTTTCAATGCGCTTGTAAGCAACACCTAAATGAATGTAAGCAGTAGCAAAATTTGAATTTAATTTGATAGCCCTTAGGAAAACTTTGACAGCTTTTGCTGTCTCGTCCCGTTGCAAATAAATCAGGCCAAGCGTGTTCTGATACACAGCATCATCAGGTTTTAGAAGAATGGCTTGCTGCACACATTGGAGGGCACCTGTTAGATCATTCATTTGGCGAAGGCAATCAGCCAAGCCGTTTAAGCCTATGTCGCTGTCAGAATTTAAAACTAGTGCTGCTTTGTAGGTTCTAGTTGCATCAACTAAATTTCCCTCGTTAGCCAATGCTTGTGCATGTTTTATCAGTTGCTCAAATGGAGCTGAAATCGCAGAGGCTTTTGTTAAAGACTCTATTTTTTTGAGCAATGTTTCTGACGAAACAATCTTGTACGCTAGACAATAACAACCCAGTGCCTGCTGCGTTTGCCCTAACTGCTCAAATGCCAATCCAACCTGCGCCATGATCTCGGACTGAGTTTCTTTTTTGACCTTGGCTTCTTTTGCCTGAACTGCTTGCCAAAGTTTTTGCAGAATGACTAGCGCATTAGCGCTTTCTCCCGTTTTGTTCAAGACAACTGCCATGCCCATTTGAGCGGCAGCATTTCCAGGTTTTTGGTTGTTGGCTTGGTTGTAAAGCTTTAGGGCCTCACCAAAATCAAATGCATCCAGCTTGGCGGCAGCCTGCTTGAGCAAAGCATTAAATGCTGGCTGATTCATCAATTAACTCCGATAGGTCAAATTGATCGGATGAGCACCGATCCAGAATATTCAGATGTTGTGGCAGTACGGAGTTGTAAAAGTCGTAATCTTTTTCAATTTTCTGGCGTGCGTTTTTTCTTAAGTGCGCATACTGGTCAGGGCTTGAGAGAACCTCTATTACTTTCTCTGCAACTTGTTTAGCATCATCAAATTGAACAAGCATTCCTTCAATACAGTCTTGAATAACTTCTTCTACAGGTGCTGTTTTTGAGGCAATCACGACCGCGCCACAAGACATTGACTCAAGCAAACTCCAAGACAGTACAAACGGATAGGTTAAGTAAATGTGTACGGAAGAAATTTGCAATACTTGCAGGTACTGCTCGTATGAAACCGTACCCAGAAAATGAATTCTTGCGATCATCTCTGGCGTTAACTCATCTTGAATTTCTTCTAAATACAAGTTGCGCCAGCTCGTATTTGTTTTCGGTGAAGGGCCATAGGTAGGTTGCAACTTGCCTAAAATCACCACATGACAGTTGGGGCGAGCCTTTAAAATCGCAGGCAAGCTTCTAACAAATGTGTGAAAGCCTCTGTAGGGCTCTAAGCTCCTGCTCACATAAGTCACAACTTCATCCGAGTTCGAAAGGGTAATGGCGGGAGTCTTCCATCGCCCATCACTTAATACCACCTCAATTTCAGGCAAGTTAACCTGAGCGGACAAGTTGGGTTTAATCACTTGTGTGTCTATGCCTTCATGCAAGACTTGAATGCTGCTCTGATAGGCGCGTGGGTATCTTGATTTTTGCCACTCGGAAGCGCAAAGGTGCATGTCCGCAGACTCCAGCGACATCTGCTGAACTATATTCATGGTCCTAACGCGAAAGATGTCGTCAAAACTCATGGGGAACTCTTTGTCAAACCCCACATCCGATCCCCGAGGCTGGTAGTAGTACTCCATGATTGCAATGATTTTTGCAAAAGGGAATAAGTCCTTCAGGTACAAGCCATCCCCCCAGCCTGGGTGCACATAGATCACATCTGGATCAAATCCGTCTTGTATCTTTAATTGTAAAAATCTAGCAACTGCTTGGGCACGTCTTACGGCTGCGTCGGCCCCCACTAGGTAGGGATGTATGTCACTTGAGTTCTTTTCTGGGCATTCGTAAGCCCATTGCGTTAAACCAGAAAGTTCAACTTCATCTTTCCATGCGCCGTCTCTGAGCGAGAAAACCTGATGCTCCGCCATGCCGCAAAGGGCATTTGCTAACAATTTGAATTGACCAGGAAAATTAGGATGCACGAACAGAATGTCCAATTCGGGCCTCCACTTTTTTGAGTGCTGTGCTCAGTGCCGTTTTGATTGAGGTCTTGTCTGTCCAAATGCTCTCAAAGCCTTGGACCACCTCCTGAGTAAGTAGCGGACTTGGTCCTACGGCATAGCCAATGTAAACGGCGTCTTCAAAGTCTGTAGCGTGTCTTTTTGCGCCTTCACCTAAAGAAGGCCAGATGTGCACACATACTTCACATACTGGTTGCTTGAATTTTTCACCAGGAAATAACTCCTCAGTAGTGACTAGCATACCCAGCTGCATGGCCTGTGCCGCTAGGCACTCTCCCGCATGACGAACTAACTTTCGGTTGGCTACCTTAGGCGCAGACTTCGGGCTGGGGTCAGAGTGTAGGACTATGCTGAGGCGAACCTTGTGTCCTAGCCACTCTTGTAGTTGCTCAGGACTGTGAAGCGCTGCGCAAATGGAACTTAACTCTGCGTCAGCCCATAACGATACTGCCTTTTCTTTGCTGCGGCCCATCAACTCGGGGATGATTGCAAAGACCCTGCAATCTGCTCGCAAGAATGCCTCTGCCCTAAGCTTGGAAGCTTTGATTGACGCAAACTCAGGTGTAAAAATTAGCAGTGAATGGAAGTTTGAGAAGTCTCGCCAACCTTCGCTCTTGGGGATGATTTTGATCTGGGCTTGCGAAAATAAATTTCTCAACTCACGTGCCCATTCAAGAGCGAGTGATAAGTTGCTGGTGATCGGTTTTGTATTTTTCTGGAAGATACCTTTTTTAATGTCTTCCCATAAATTCCCAGAGAAATTTGTCTCTACGTCATCTACGACCAAGCCAATGCAAAGCTGTTCCGCACACAGTTGTTTGTCACCAGTCATTAAGCTTTGCCACCAGTGGCTTTTAATCCAAATCCCCTTTTGTGCTAACAATCGTTCCTGATTTTCTAACTGGTGCTTAGCCGATTGAGAGTTTTGCGATTTGAACCTGGAGTGCCCATGCCTGTGCAGTGCTACTAAGTCATTTCTGCAAACAATGCGTTTTTTATCTTTGCCATAAGATTTTCTTAAGCAGTATTCAACGTCCTCGTAGCCGTAAAAGTAGCCTTTATCAAAGCCGCCATCAGCTAAAAAATCTTTTTTGCGAGCAAGCATTACGGCTGCTGTTACAGCAGGAACATCACAAGCGCTGAATAAAATTTCGGCGCCAGGAGACTGCACATTGACTTCGTATGGCCAATAGACATGACCCGACAAAGTGAAACGAACACCGAGGTGCTGAATAGGGGCAATCGCAATTTCGGCAGGGTTTGATTTGTCAGGATCGTGCTTGATCAATTTAAGCCCTACCAGCGCAATACATGTATCAGTCAGGGTCTTGATCATCTCTGGCAAAACATCTTGCACAAGTACGATGTCATTGTTCAAAAAGAGTATGTACTTGCCCCTGGCAATGTCTGCGCCTAGATTTGATGATTCAGAGAAAGACTGGTTTTTTTCTAGCTGAACCCAGTTGATTGGTATCTTATGAGACCAGCGGGCCGCGACATTCTTGCTTTGATCGTCAGAGTTGTGATCAATGACAATTATTTCTGAAGGTACTGTGTTGTATCGACTCCAGCTTTCAAATAGGGCTTCAAGGCAGTCATGTCCATTCCTGTTGAGGATGACTGCACTGACGAGTGGGCTACTTGACTTGAGTTTGCTTAAGTTAAATTTTTCAGTTGAACTTCGATCAAATAAAGTTGTGTTGACTTCGGTGTTGTCATTCGCAAAATTAACAGTCCAGTGCATGTCTTTGTGCTCGTAGCTTCTTAGATTGCCAATCGGTTGCCTCGTCACAGGGCATCTGATCTGAAGTGTGTGAGCTCCTGGCTTTTTTAATCTATACGGAACAGCTACTTCAAACCCCAATAGACCAAGATCCGTCACATCTCGATCAAGAAATTCAGCTATCTCTGGGACGTAAAGGCTGGGCCTGATCAGTAACTCAACCTGCTCATCAACCAATAACTCTACCTCTACCGATTCTTTGAGGTTGTGAACGTTTAGAACCCAACCCGAGATGCCTGCGTTAGAGACGCTTTCCAAATGACCTACGAGCTGACGTGCTTTTCCGCCAGATTCAGAAGTGGCACTGCATGCAGTTTGAATGCTCAAATCCACAGGCTGCATAGATTTGAAAATGCACTACTTGAACAGATTAGGATTTGATCGAAAGCTGAACCATGTCTGCTGTGATGTCGGCAATGTGAATGCCAACCAGGGTGATGGTTCCAGATTTGCCAAACGTCACAGACATGCCCGTGGGCGTATCTTGAATTGCGGTGACTGCGCTGATAAGTTGCGCGTTGGTAGTCACTCCAGTGAGTTGAATTGCGAGCTTGTCGCCTTGAGCTTTGTTGAAGTCTCCAACATTGGTAGTTCCGCCGCCCACAAAGCCAAATATGTCTGAGCCATAGCCACCGACCAGTGTGTCGTTGCCACCGCCCCCCACAAGTGTGTCAGCACCAAATCCACCAGAGATGCTCTGGTTTGCATTGTCACCAGCAACAAAAGCAGCACCACCAGTCACCTGTACCTTGGCGTCATTGACCAGCACAACGCGGTCAAGATTTTCAAGAATGAGCGTTTGCTCTTTGGCAAGGTTAGCTGCGTTGATAGCGACAACCTCTTTATTTCCGGTTGCGCTTCCAGAAAGCTTCACTGTATCTGTGGACTTACCTGTAGTGCTCTCATTGGTAATGCCGATGACACGAACATTTAAGCTGTTACCTTGACCGTCAGATGCCAATGAGACTGCATTTTCGAGGGAGGCACGATTTTCAACTACAGCTGTTGTTGTATTTGTAGAGGGGAGTGCCGCAGCGATCAACTCTTTGAAGTAAGTTACAGCGGCTGCTGCTGAGACTTCTTTGACAGGGCCAGCAAAGTTCAACCCAACTTTTTCTGGAAGTACTACGCCAATCTGGACGGAACCATCGTTGATGGTACCTGTTGTGCCTGTGCCCTTGGCGATCAATGCGCCAGTTGAGTTGCCTGACTTGTCAACACCATTCACAACTGTGCTTGTTCCAACATCAGTGACTGTTGCAGTGCCGTTGATCGCGGCAACTACGGCTGTGAGTAGGTCTTTGCTTTGAGCAGAAAGACCTGTGGTGACTGCACCAACAATTGAATCAGCGGCCATGATTTACTCCTACGTTACTTCTATGCAATTCGTTCAACTTTTGATTCACCTGATCTCGAATAGCGATCAGGTGCGACTCGTTTAAATTTTCAAACTCAACTATTGGGTGAGAAATAAGTGGTGCATTGAAAGTTTTTTCCAATATCAGCACCAACTCAAGGCTCGGTACGGATGTCCCCATCAACCACTTTCTTGCGGTCTCATGTGAGACCTCAACAGAGGTTGCAGAAAAAATTTTCTTTATCAATTTGGTCGCAGTTGGACGTTCGCGAAAGACGCGAATGTAGGTTCCAACAAGCAAATCTCTAAAGAGTTCTTTGTTCACTTACTTTTCCTAGTTTGAGACCATGTTATGCATTTGATAAGCGTATAAATCCAACAACTATTGGAATCTTTGAGAGAGAGAGAGAGAGAGAGAGAGAGAGAGAGAGTGTTTATGCTCAGTTTGATAAGCTTGAGGACCATCAGATGAGCCCACCTTGGTGATGGGCTTGAATCAAATTGACTGATTGAAATTCATGTCGAAAGTACTTCCCTCATTGGAAATTTATCCCTCAGTGGCGTTGACTAGAATTTGAAGATTTGTGTGTTGTTCAAAAATCGAGTGCGCAAATTCATTGCGCTTTGAGCCTGGCCCATGGCAGAACAAACTTTGACGTTCAATAAGACTTCCGTGTTGTTTTACTGCGACGAAGTATGGTTTCCACTTTTTATTGGAAAAGTTAATTTTTTATCTGATTTTTGGATCAAAAGTCAGACATTCACCGAGGGGGTATTTATGGGGGTATCATTTGATTTTTGAATCAAAGATATGAGCATTCATGGGGGTTACAGGCGATGATCTGTAAAACGTCCACCCGCCAAAAAGCAAAAACGCACCTTCGGGTGCGTTTTTCATGGGCGTTTCATTTGCACTGTGTTTGCGCTGTGTTTGCGACGCCTTTGAATTTTGGTTGCTCTAGGCTTCACCCTCTCGTTTGTGGCGACATCATGCCCAGCAAATAGCCCTTTAGCCAGCCCAAGTCGAATGGCTTGGGCAAGAAACTTGCGCCTTTCGGAGGCCCACCTCGCTCATGGAGTTCATCCGAACTGAGTGCCGAGTAGGTAAAGATTTGAACATTCGAGTAGTCTTCCTTGAGCTTGACTTGTCGAACCATTTCCCAACCATCAACCTGGGGCATCAGCAAGTCCAAAAAAAGGATGTGGGGTTTGAACAAGGGCAATTGAAGCAGGGCCTCAATGGCAGAGGCCCACGCACTGCAGTCGATTTGGGCATGGACCGCTAGGCAAGTGTCTTGCAACATGTGCCGGGTAACGTCGTCGTCGTCGACCACCATGACCCTGAGGCGGTCGTTGATGAGCCGCTCGAGGGCGGGCAACTTTTGCTGCTGAACCTGATAGTTGTGAATGGATTCAAGGGAGATACGGCGATGCCCCCCTTCGGTGACCCAGGCGTTGAGGATGTTTTTGTCGACCAAGCTTTGGACCGTGCCGACCGAAAGCTGAAGCAGTTCAGCGGCTTTGCTGGTGCCGCAGCAAGCGGGGGTGGGGTGAGAGGCCATGCATGTCTTCTTTGGAAAGCCTCAATTTATCGCGAATGGAGGTCCTTGTCTCTTGCAGATGCATACATTGACTTTCATTTCCGCTCTTCTACGTGATGAAGCTTTCGTCTCCTTAGGGACTCTGGGGATGTTCCATTCACTCATACGGCATTAGGATGTCTTGTGCAAAATGGCGAAAGCCATTGCAAGAACAAAAAATTGCTCTGTTTCGTATTCCGTTGGAGACGCACTGAATGCCCGCCCATCATGCTTTTTGGCCCAAACGTTTGCCCCATCAATTGACGGCACCGCAAACATCTTTGTGGATGAATTTGCAAATCAGTGCTTTGCGTTTTCCTGGCAAAGAGGCCTTGGTGTTCATGGGCCAAACATGGACCTATGCGCAATTCATGCACCAAGCCGAAAGCATTGCGTCCGCTTTGCGCAAGATGGGCGTCCAAAAGGGCGACCGCGTGGTGTTGGACATGCAAAACTGTCCTCAGTTGGTCATCACGCATTTTGCAATTTTGCGGCTCGATGCCGTTGTCGTGCCCGTCAACCCCATGAACCGCATGGAAGAGTTGAAGCATTACATTCTGGACCCTGATACCAAAGTGGCCGTGACCACGGCCGACCTGGCACCAGAATTGGCCGCCGCCAGCAATGCCTTGGAGAAAGGGCAGCGTCTTCAACATTTGTTGGTGACACAATTCACAGATGTTTTTGACCCCAACGGCATGGGGCCAGACGACTTGCCCAACGCTTGGAAAGATTGGCTATGCACTGTGCATGCTTTACCAGTTTTAGACGGCGGACAAGTCCATGCATGGACCGAGGCCTTGCAAACCGCCATCGACTTGGGGCCTGTGACCGCCAAGCCAGAAGATTTGGCTGTGTTGCCCTACACCAGTGGCACCACGGGCTTGCCTAAGGGTTGCATGCACACCCACGGCACCATCATGCACAACGCCATGGCCAGCGGCATTTGGGCGGCTGGTACGCCCGAGAACAAAACGCTTTGCGTGGTGCCGATGTTTCACATCACGGGCATGGTCAGCGTGATGCATTCGTCGATTTACATCGGCGCCACCTTGGTCTTGATGCCAAGATGGGACCGTGATTTGGCCGGACGTCTCATTTCCAAATGGAAGATCACGCATTGGACCAACATTCCCACCATGGTGATTGATTTGTTGGGCAGCCCCAACATGGCGCAGTTTGATCTCAGCAGTTTGGTCAACATTGGCGGCGGCGGCGCCGCCATGCCCGAAGCGGTGGCGCAAAGGCTCTTGGATCAATTTGGCTTGAAATACATTGAAGGCTACGGCTTGACCGAGACCGCTGCACCTTCGCACACCAACCCTCCCGATGCGCCCAAGAAACAATGTTTGGGCATTCCTTTCATGAGTGTTGATGCGCGCGTGGTGGACCCCGAAACACTGAAGGAATTGACGCAAGGTGAGTCGGGCGAGATTGTGATTTCGGGCCCGCAGGTTTTCAAAGGTTATTGGAAACGCCCCGACGCCACAGCCAGTGCATTCTTTGAACGCGATGGCAAATCGTTTTTCCGATCGGGCGACATGGGCCGCATTGATGAAGAAGGTTATTTCTTCATGACCGACCGTTTGAAACGCATGATCAATGCCAGTGGTTTCAAGGTGTGGCCTGCAGAAGTCGAAGCGCTGATGTTCAAGCATCCTGCCATCCAAGAGGCTTGCATCATTTCGACCAAGGATGCCTACCGCGGTGAGTCCGTCAAGGCCGTGGTGGTGCTGCGCAGCACGCACAAAGGGCAGGTGAGTGAGCAAGACATCATCGATTGGTGCCGTGAGACGATGGCTGTCTACAAAGTTCCGCGCGTGGTCGAGTTCATCGATGCGCTGCCCAAGAGTGGCAGTGGCAAAGTGATGTGGCGCGCCTTGCAAGAGGCTGAAATGGCCAAGGCCTGAATTTCATTTTGCCCATGTTGCGAGTCATTTTTCAATGAGTTTGAAGCTTTCTGTTCTGGATCAATCGGTGGCCATGGCGGGTCGTGGTCAAGATGCGTCCATTCGGCAAACACTGGCGTTGGCTCAGGCTGCCGAGCGTTTAGGGTACGCTCGCTTTTGGGTCAGTGAGCACCACGCGCACCCCAGCATTGTGGGCACTGCGCCTGAGATTTTGATGGCGGCCATCGCCACCCAAACGCAGCGCATTCGCATCGGCAGTGCCGGCGTCATGTTGCCGCACTACGCATCCCTCAAAGTTGCAGAACAGTTCAGGGTGCTAGATGCGTTGGCACCCGGCCGCATCGATTTGGGCGTTGGTCGTGCGCCAGGCAGTGATGGCAAAACCGCACAGTTGCTTAATCCCGATCGCTACGCCAGCGAAAATTTTCCGCAGCAAGTGATGGAACTCCAAGCCTGGGTGAAGGGGCAGCCCTTGCCTGTGGGTCATCCGGGGCATGGTGTCTTTGCCTATCCGCAATCGGCCACCTCGCCAAACATTTGGATGTTGGGCAGTTCGGATTACGGCGCGCAGTTGGCAGCTCATTTGGGTTTGCCATACGCATTTGCTTGGTTCATCACTGACGGGCAAGGTGCCGAGCAAGCTTTGCACATGTACCGTGAGACCTTCCGGCCCAGCGCCAGTTTGGACAAGCCCAAGGCCACCTTGTGTGTTTGGGCTTTGGCGGCGGATACCGATGAACAAGCTTGGCATTTGTTCAAAAGCCGTGCGCGCTGGCGTATGGACCGCAACTTGGGTCGCATTGGTCCTATGTTGCCCCCAGATCAAGCCGAGCGTGACTATTCGCCCGCTGAGCAGATGGCCTTGGACGCGTTGAAGGCCAATGCCTTGGTAGGCAGTGCCGCTACAGTCAGCAACAAGCTGCGTGCATTGGCCGACAGACTGGCATTGGACGAATTGGTGGTGATCACGTGGACCCACGACCCTCAAGCACAGCTGCACTCTTACGCGTTGTTGGCGCAAGAATTTAATTTAAAACCGTGAATTTTCAGGAGCACATGAATGTTTGAAACCGCAATTGCAGGCAGTTTGCCGAAACCCGAATGGTTGGCCGAAACCAACAAACTTTGGCCTAAATGGATGGCCGAAGGCGACAGCCTGAAGCAAGCCAAGGCCGATGCCACGCTGCTCTGGATCAAAGCGCAAGAAGACGCAGGTCTGGACGTTGTGGGCGATGGCGAGCAATCGCGTCAACACTTTGTGCATGGCTTCTTGGAGCAAGTCGAAGGCATTGACTTTGAAAACAAAGTGACCATGGGCATTCGCAACAATCGCTATGACGCGCAAGTGCCGCAAGTGATTGCCCCGCTGCGATTGAAAGGCCGTGTGCACGCATTTGAAGCACAACTGGCGCGTGCCCACACCCAGAAAAAATTGAAGTTCACCTTGCCTGGCCCCATGACCATTGTGGACACCGTGGCCGATCGTTTTTACGGTGACAAAGTGAAGATGGCCATGGCCTTTGCAGAACTGTTGAACCAAGAAGCATTAGCCCTGCAAGCTGATGGCGTGGACATCGTTCAGTTTGACGAACCTGCTTTCAATGTGTACATGGAAGAAGCCGCCGATTGGGGTGTGAAAGCTTTGGAGCGCGCGGCGCAGGGCCTGACTTGCACCACGGCTGTTCACATTTGCTACGGCTATGGCATCCAGGCCAACATTGATTGGAAAAACTCATTGGGCCACGAGTGGCGTCAGTACGAAAAAGTTTTCCCCGCCTTGGCCAAGAGTAGCATTGATCAAGTGAGCTTGGAGTGCTTCCACTCGCATGTGCCCATGGATTTGATGGCTTTGCTGGAAGGCAAAGACGTGATGGTGGGTGTGATCGATGTGGCCAGCGATGTGGTGGAGACGCCGGAAGAAGTGGCGGACACCATTGGCCGTGCGCTTCAGTTTGTGCCCAAGGCGCGCATCATTCCTTGCACCAATTGTGGTTTGGCGCCGATGAGCCGTGAAGTGGCCGAGAAGAAATTGCAAGCACTTGCCGAAGGCGCACGCATTGCACGCGAGCGTTATCGCTGAAATTCAATCAGCATGCTGCAACAAAAAAGGCCATCTTTCGATGGCCTTTTTCTTGCGTGAACGCTTTGAAATTACATGCGTTCAAAAATAGCGGCAATGCCTTGACCGCCGCCAATGCACATGGTCACCAAGGCGTAGCGACCGTTGACGCGCTGCAACTCGTGTAAAGCTTTGACGGTAATCAACGCGCCTGTGGCACCAATGGGGTGACCCAAAGAAATGCCAGAGCCATTGGGGTTGACCTTGGCAGGGTCCAAGCCCAAGTCGCGTGTGACGGCGCAGGCTTGCGCAGCAAAGGCTTCGTTGGCTTCAATCACGTCCAAATCATTGACTGTGAGGCCCGCTTTTTTCAAAGCCAACTGTGTAGCGGGCACAGGGCCAATGCCCATGTACTTGGGGTCAACGCCGGCGTGTGCGTAGGCCACCAAACGTGCCAACGGCTTGGCGCCGCGTGCTTTGGCAGCACCTGCCTCCATCAACACCACTGCCGCTGCAGCGTCGTTGATGCCCGATGCGTTGCCTGCAGTCACGGTACCGTTTTCTTTGACGAACACGGGCTTGAGTTTGGCCAACTCTTCCACGGTGCAGCCAGGTCGGAAGTGTTCGTCGGTGTCATAGGCCACTTCCCCTTTGCGTGTTTTGAGCATGACCGGCATGATTTGGTCTTTGAAGTAGCCCGCTTGCGTGGCGCGCTCTGCGCGGTTGTGACTTTCAACGGCCAACTTGTCTTGGTCTTCGCGGGTGATGCCCCACTTGGCGGCAATGTTCTCGGCCGTCACGCCCATGTGAATGGTGTGGAAAGGGTCGTGCAAGGCGCCAACCATCATGTCGATCATTTTGGTATCGCCCATGCGCGCACCAAAGCGTGTGGCCAGACTGGCATAAGGCGCACGGCTCATGTTTTCGGCGCCACCACCAATGGCCACATCGGCGTCGCCCAACAAAATGGACTGGCTGGCTGAAATGATGGCTTGCAAGCCAGAACCGCACAGGCGGTTCACATTGAATGCGGGGGTGCCTTCTGCGCAGCCACCGTTGATGGCCGCAACGCGCGACAAGTACATGTCTTTGGGCTCGGTGTTGACCACATGGCCGAACACCACATGACCCACATCTTTGCCATCGGTGTTGGCGCGCTTCAGCGCTTCGCGCACCACTTGTGCGCCCAATTCTGTGGGGGCAATGTCTTTCAGGCTGCCACCAAAAGTACCAATGGCGGTGCGAACACCGCTGACAACAACAACTTCACGACTCATCTCAGTCTCCTTTGAATTGAATGGGGATCAGCCTCAAAGTTTGCCCGTTCAAGGCTACAGGGGGCTGACACGGGGGGTACGTGTTCAAGCGTCGCGCACGTCGCTAACAGGCTGGCTGCCAAAGTCGGGTCGCGCCATGTAATCGAGGATTCGCTTGGCAGCATCGGCTGGCGATGTGAGCATGCCCGTCGCTTTGAGCTGCTGGAAACCGTTTTGATCTGGGAAGTTTTCAGGGGCAGCACCGCGCAATTGCACTTGCATATCCGTGTCAATCACGCCCGGGGCCAAAGAGGTGACTTTGGCGCCATTGGGCTTGAGGGCTTCGTCCAGCGCCAAGCAACGGGTGAAATGGTCCATGCCGGCCTTGGCAGCGCAGTAGCCGGCTTGCGAGGCCATGGCGCGGCGGCCAAGACCGGAGGAAATGTTGACCACCTTGCGGGGGACAGGCCAATTTTCAGTGGCGCCTAAAAACGCTGCACACAATTGCATCGGTGCTTCTAAACCCACGCGCAATGCCATGGCCAAATTGTGAGGATCGGCTTGACTGAGGGGTCCAATATGCGGAATGACTCCCGCATTGTTGATCAGTGTGGCACTTTGAAAAGCTTGAGCGGTTTGTTTCTCAAGCCAAGCTTTCAGCGCCAAACTGGCCGTGGCGCCATCGGCCAAGTCATGGGTCCATTGCGCTAGGTGCGCGCCCGCCTGTTGGGCCTTGGCTGTCAAGCTGGCTTGTTGATTGCGCGAGATGCAAATGAGGGTGTTGCCAGCTTGCAGCAATTGTTGTGCAATGGCCAAGCCCATGCCGCGAGAGCCACCCGTGAGGATGTAGAGATGTTGTGTCATGTTGAAAAAGCCTTGTTAGAACGGAACGGCCATTTCAAATGATAGCCATTCTTGTGTGAGAGGGTGATGGAACTGCAATTGGCGTGCATGCAGCAGCAGCCTTGGGGCGCGTGCACAAACTTCGGGGCTGGCGTAAAGCGTATCCCCCAAAATGGCATGACCCAAGGCCATCATGTGCAAACGCAATTGATGTGTTCGACCGGTGATAGGATGAAGTTCGAGACGTGTTGCACCTTCGATCACCGGGCCGGCTTTGCGACGCCAATGGGTCTGACTGGGTTTGCCGTGCGTCCAATCGACTTTGCTTTTAGGGCGGTTGGGCCAATCGATTAAGAGGGGCAATTGAATGTCCTGCCAGCCTTCTGGTGAAGTTGCATTGGACAGATCCTCGGGAGGGCTGCCATCGACCACGGCTTCGTACAATTTGTGCACCTTGCGTTCTGCAAAGGCATGGCTCAGCATGCGCTGCACCTCCGGCCCGCGTGCCACCACCACCAGTCCTGAGGTGGCCATGTCCAGCCGGTGAACTGTAAGGGCATCGGGCCACACACTTTGAGCACGGGCGATCAGGCAGTCTTGCTTGTCGTCACCGCGTCCCGGCACGCTCAGAAGACCCGAGGGTTTGTTGAGCACCGCCAAATGCGCATCGGAATAGACCACATCGAGGTTCATGCCTCAAAGATAACGCCAAAAAGTGCCATTTGCAGCCGCGAAAGCCTTTGAATTTTGAAGGCGGGTCAGATCAGGCGACAATCTAGGGTTTTCTGACTCACCCATTGACCGCTATGTCTGATTTTGAAGTTCGATTTGCCACCAAGAATGAAGCCGCCGCTGTGGCGCAATTGCATTGGATCGCCAGCCGTGCAGCTTACGCTGGGCAGGTGCCCGAGGCGCATTGGGACGCTACACCCATGGCCAAGCGTGTGTCCTATTGGAAGGAGGCAATCGAGTACGGCGAACCTCAAGTGATGGTGGCGCTGGAAGGCGGCAGCATTGTGGGCTTTGTCGGTTTTGACCGCTCGCGCGACCCCAAATCCAAAAACACCATGGGTGAGATTTGGGCCATTTACGCAGATCCTGATCGTTTGGGTGAGGGCGTCGGCTTGGCGCTTTGGGATGCCGCCCGCGAAGGGCTGCTGGACGAAGATTGTACCGATGTCAGCATCTGGGTGCCTTTGCTGAACGAGCGTACGGTGCGCTTCCATGAATTGGCCGGCTTCAAGCGCGAGATGAACACTGCACGTACCGTTCCGATTGGCGGCGTGAAGGTGGAAGAAGTGCGCATGAAGCGTTCTTTGGCTTAAGCCAGCCATCGCGCTTGAGTTAAGTCACGTCAAAAGCAGCAAGCAGCATGAGAATCCTGTTGGCGCCGATGGAAGGGCTGTTGGACCACAGCCTTCGAGATACGCTGACGCGCGTGGGCGGCATTGACTTGTGCGTGTCTGAATTCATCCGTGTCACAGATGCCGTACTCCCCAAACGAGCGTTTTACCGAGTTGTGCCTGAACTGCTCAACAACGGAAAAACAATGGCGGGTGTGCCCGTTAAAGCGCAACTGCTGGGCTCAGATCCACAGGTGTTGGCTGAGAACGCAGCGCGTTTGGCCAAACTTCATCCTGCGGGCATCGATTTGAATTTTGGTTGTCCTGCCAAAACAGTCAACCGGCATCGGGGTGGGGCGGTGTTGTTGGACGAGCCCGAACTGATTGGCCAAATTGTGGCTGCGGTGCGCCGCGCTGTGCCCGCCAATGTGCCGGTGTCTGCCAAGATGCGTTTGGGTTTTAACGACGATTCCCGCGCCGAAGATTGTGCGCAAGCTATTGAAGGCGCAGGTGCAGATGAGTTGGTGGTGCATGCGCGAACCAAGGCCCATGGTTACAGGCCTCCCGCTTATTGGGATCGCATTGCGGATGTGCGTCAGTGCGTCAAATTGCCCATGGTGGCCAATGGTGAAATTTGGACCGTGGCCGATGCCGTGCGTTGCCGAGAAGTGACCGGTTGCCAAGATTTGATGATTGGTCGCGGCATGATCAACAACCCTGGCTTGGCGTTGGAGATCAAGTACCACGATGCGCAAACGAAGGGGCTGACATTGGCCAACATGCCGCAGTCGTTTTCTTGGGAACAGCTGTGGCCTTTGCTCAGTGTTTTCTGGCATCGAATGAGTTTGCATGTGGCGCCGCGCCATCGCGCGGGCCGTTTAAAGCAGTGGCTCAATTATTTGCGCAGGCACTATCCAGAAGCACAACAAGCGTTTGACACACTTCGATTGGTTCATGATCCCAAAGTGATGCAGGCTTGGTTGCAGCAGTCGCCTGCGACCCACGCTTCAGTCAGTGCGGCTGCAAGTGAAGCCGTCATCTCGAATGAATCTGCTGAAGCGCTCAAGACGCTCGTTGCGCTTTAACTTCAGTCAACAATTCTTGTAAATGGGTCAACAACTGCGTACTGGCGTTCAGCGCGGCTGATTGTTCTTCCTGAAGTTGAATGCGTTTACAAAGTGTTTCGGTTTGGACAATTTCAGCCACCAACTGATCATGGCAAAACACAGGTGCAAAGCCTTTGAGTTGGTGCCAAATTTTTTGAAGATGTGAAAAATCCTGGCTTTCAATGGCGGCGGCGATGCTTGGCACTTCTGTTTCCAGCGTGCTTTCTAGCGTGCCTAGCAGTTGCTGGGCATTGCTGGGGTCCCCCAGATAGTCAATGGCCTTGGCCATGGACAAAAAAACAGCTTGGCTCATAGGGGGCCGTGCAACAAAGCTTCCAAACCACCATCGGGTTCAAAACGTTTGTTTCGATATTGCAGTCGGGTTGGACCCGGCAGGGCTTTGTGGGCAACCGGGTGCCGTGGGTCGCCTGGATAGCAGATCACGCGCATACCGTCTTGGTCAAATGGCTCGGGCATGATGACGGGCGGCTTGCGTTGGGCGGCCTCTGTCATGACATGCTCTACGGAGTTGAACAAGCACAAATGCGAGAGGCTCATGATTTGCGGGGGCGCCAACACAATCTCTCCTTGCCAGTATTGAACAAGGGCATTGCGCGGTGTGGTCCACAAAATTTCAGTGGTTTCATGGTTGTCGTGAACCGCTGTTTGCGCAAGCGGTGCCCGCGCTAAAAAGAAGCGTGTATCAAAGCGCTTGGACATCAAGGAAGGCATGCGCGGGGTAATCCAACGTGACCAGGCTTGCAGATCTGATGCTTGAATTTGCAGTCCGCATTCCTCGCGGGCTTCACGCAGCGCAGCGACAAACAAACTGGCCGCATGATCCATGCTGATATCGGATTCTCCTAATTGCGCATGCAAGCTGGCTGCATCTTTTTGCAATGCGGCCAAAGCCGTTGGCGAGCCATCTGCTTCGTCACGTTTCCCACCCGGAAACACAAAGGCACCGCCCAAGTCTTTGGAGTCTGTGTGCCTTTTTAGTAGCAAAACCTCCATGCCCTTGTCGCCTTCGCGCAGCATGAGCACAGTGGCTGCGTCGCGGGGTGGGGTGTCAACGATGTGCGAGGTGATTTCCATAGGGGTCCATACTTTACGGTCCATTGTTTCCATGCGGACAACTGTCAATCTGGTAACACTTGCCATGGAGGCCATGGTTTAAAGTGCCATCATCACAAGGCTATCAGATTGAGGAATCCAAATGAGCATTGATTTTCACGGACGTGTCGCCATTGTCACAGGTGCTGGCGGTGGATTGGGCAAACAACACGCTCTGGCTTTGGCCAAACGAGGTGCCAAGGTGCTGGTGAACGACCTGGGTGGCAACGTTCATGGCGAGGGTGGCTCGGTCAGTGCGGCGCAGGCCGTGGTGGACGAAATTATCAAAGCGGGAGGCGAGGCCATTGCCAATGGTGCTTCTGTGACCGACTACGAAGCCGTGCAGGGTATGGTCAAGCAGGCCATGGACAAGTGGGGGCGTGTGGACATTTTGGTCAACAACGCTGGCATCTTGCGGGACAAAAGCTTTTCCAAAATGGACATCGCCGATTTTCGCTTGGTGATGGAAGTGCACGTAATGGGCGCCGTGCATTGCACCAAAGCAGTTTGGCCCATCATGCAAGCGCAAAACTATGGCCGTGTCATCATGACCACGTCTTCCAGCGGTTTGTATGGCAACTTTGGCCAGTCCAATTATGGTGCTGCCAAGATGGCCTTGGCCGGCATGATGCAAACCTTGTCCATCGAGGGTGAGAAGTACAACATTCGTGTCAACTCCTTAGCGCCCACTGCGGCCACGCGCATGACAGAAGGTCTGATGCCAGAAGCCGTGCTCAAAGCCTTGGAGCCACAAGCCGTTGTGCCTGCCATGCTGGTGATGGCATGCGAAGATGCGCCCAATCGCACCATCATGTGTGCCGGTGCTGGCAGCTTTGAAGTGGCCAACATCACGCTTACGCAAGGCGTGCATTTGGGTGTGTCAGACGACACACCAGAACAATTGTTGGCGGCCATGTCTCAGGTGACTGACCGAACGGGTGAATTGGTGCCTGGTTCGGGTTCGGGGCAGGGCACGTTGGAAGTGGGCAAGGCCATGGCCGCCCACAAAAGCTAAATAGTTAGCACCACGGGCGTGTGGTCACTGGGGCGCTCATTTTTGCGCGGCAATTTGTCGATCACACACGCAGTGGCTTGTGCTTTCAAAGCATCGGTCACCAAAATGTGATCGATTCGCAGGCCTCTGTTTCTGCGGAAACCAAAGTCGCGGTAGTCCCACCAGCTGTAGCTTTTCTCGGGTTGTTCAAACAACCTGAAGCTGTCGTGCAAGCCCAAGCCAATCAGGCCATTCAAGTGCGCACGCTCTTCGGGTGTGCAATGAATGGTGCCTGCCAAGGCCACAGGATCCCACACATCTAAATCGTCAAAAGTGATGTTGTAGTCGCCCATGAGTGCCAGCTTGGGGTGCCGGGCCATCTCTTGCTGGACCCATGTTTTGAGGGCCTCTAGCCAACGCATTTTGTAAACAAATTTGTCGCTGTCAGGTGCTTGGCCATTTGGAAAATAACCGCCAATGACGCGCACATCGCCAAAAGTGCCTGCAATGATGCGCGACATGTCATCTTCAAAGCCTGGAATGTTTTTGACCACATCCACCGCAGGTGTGCGAGAAATGAGTGCCACGCCGTTGTAGGTTTTTTGACCAAACCACTGTGCGTGATAGCCGGCATCGGTAAAGGCTTGATGCGGAAACTTGTCGTCCGTCATCTTCAACTCTTGCAAAGCCAACACATCAATGGCTTGGTCTGCGCCCAAGGCTTCTTGTGCTTTGAGCCAATCAATCACCTGCGGCAAGCGCACGGTGAGAGAGTTGACATTCCAGGTGGCAATTTTCATATTTTTAAATGTGCAGCATGGCCAATGCGCCAATGGCAACGCCCACTGCGCCCATGCCATACATCGCCACTTCGAGCCATTTTTTTCGCGTCATGAGAGCAATGGCGGCCATGGCAATGGCCACTTGCAGCGCGGTGGTGGCTTGGGCCCAGCGATGGTGCAAATGCATTTCGTTTTCAGACTTGTCGTCCCAAGCTTTGGCTTCGGCTTCTAATTTTTCTGCGCCTTGTTTGATCTCAGCTTTTTCAGATTTGTAGCGTTTGATTTCGTCTTGGTAAAACTCTTTTTTGGCAGCGGGTGCCAGTTCAATGGCCAGCTCGCTCAAGTTTTGTTTAGAGCTCTTGGCTTGGTAGTAGTTCCATTGATTAGAAGCTTCTGTCTTTTTGATGGCTGCATTGTTCTTGAACAGGCCTGCATTGGCTTGGGTGGCGCCGCCCATGTAAGAGAAGATGGCGCCCACGGTGGCAATGATGGCGGTGAACATGGCAATCGAGTTGGTGTGACTGCCGCCTTGCTCTGCATGACCTTGCGTAGCGTGTTCAATTTCGTGATCGTGAGGACCGTGGACGTGAAAGCCGTGACCTGACATGGGTGCTTGCTCCAAAAGTTCAGAGGGTTTGACGATAAGTGACAAAGCTGTATTTCAAGCCTGTCGTAGAAACATGAGATTCGCGTGACACTTCGTGCCAAGTGGCGCCGAGTGTGGGTGCAAAGGCATCGCCTTCGAAGGTAGAGTCAATTTCAGTGACCACCGCTTCTTCTGCGATGCTGGCAGCTTGTGCATAAATTTCTGCGCCGCCCATCACCCACAAATCTTTGCCTTCTGGGCAGTGCGCCAAAGCCAAGCTCAAACCTTCTTCCAAAGAATGAACCACCAAAGCGCCTTCAGCGTGCCAATTGAGTTGGCGTGTGATGACCAAGTTGGCGCGACCAGGCAGCGGTCTGAATTTGGCAGGGATGGATTCCCAAGTTTTGCGTCCCATCAACACGGGGCAGCCGAGTGTGGTGCGTTTGAAATGTGCCAAATCTTCTGGCAAGTGCCAAGGCATTTGGTTGTTGAGGCCAATGACACCGTTGGCCGCGCGCGCATAAATCAGCTTGAGTTTCATCAAACCGCCACGGGTGCTTTGATGGCTTCGTGACATTGATAGTCAAGCACTTCAAAGTCTTCGTATTGGTAGTCAAAAATCGAAGCCGGTTTGCGCTTGATGTTCAAGGAGGGGTAAGGGAATGGTTTGCGGCTCAGTTGCAAAGCCACTTGGTCTTTGTGATTGCTGTAAATGTGGCAATCGCCACCTGTCCAAATGAAATCGCCAACGTCCAAATCACATTGCTGCGCCACCATGTGCGTGAGCAACGCGTAACTGGCAATGTTGAAGGGCACACCCAAGAAGATGTCGGCGCTGCGTTGATACAACTGACAGCTCAGTTTGCCTTTGCCACCGGGTGTTTGCGCGGGGGCTACATAAAACTGAAAGAAGGCATGGCAAGGCATGAGCGCCATCTTGGACAACTCAGCCACGTTCCATGCGCTCACAATGATGCGGCGTGAATCGGGGTTGGTTTTGAGGGTGCGAATCACCTCTTCGATTTGGTCAATGTGGCCGCCATCGGGGGTGGGCCAGCTGCGCCATTGCACGCCGTAAACGGGACCTAGATCGCCGTCTTCCCGTGCCCATTCATCCCAAATGGTGACGCCGCGTTCACGCAGCCAGTTGTTGTTGCTAGAGCCCGTGAGAAACCACAAGAGCTCTTGGATGATGGAGCGCAAGTGCACTTTTTTGGTGGTGACCAGGGGAAAACCTTCGTTCAAATCAAAGCGCATTTGGTGGCCAAAGACACTGGTGGTCCCTGTGCCGGTGCGATCAGCCTTGAAAACGCCGTGCTCGTTCACATGGCGCATGAAGTCTTCGTATTGCGAGCGGATAGGACGTGAGGTCATGGGCAGGTCATTTGAAATGAAGGAGGGCTTTGAGTTCAATCTCGGCTGAGGCCTAAATTTTAATCACTCTGCCGGGGTTCATGATGTTTTGAGGGTCCAAAGCTTGTTTGATCGCTTTCATCATGGCCAAAGCTGTTGGATCCTTGTAATGCGCCAGTTTGTCGGCTTTCAGGCTACCCACACCATGTTCTGCGCTGATGGAGCCTTCAAAGGCCTTGACCTGATCGAAGACCCAGGTGTTGACAGTGTCCTCGTAGTCACGCAAAAACGCTGCGCCATCCGTCCCATTGGGGGCTTGCACGTTGTAGTGCAAATTGCCGTCGCCCAAATGGCCGAAGTTGACAAGTCGTATGCCCGGAATTTTGGCTTGCAGTAACGCGTCGGTTTCAGCCACAAACTGAGGAATGCGAGACACGGGCACGCTGATGTCGTGTTTGATGTTCAAGCCTTCGTCGGCTTGTGCCAGCGGAATAGTTTCGCGAATTTGCCAAAGCACTTGGGCTTGGGTCAAACTTTCAGCCACGACCGCATCGGTGACCCAGCCTTTGTCCATGGCCGTTTCCATCAAGCCTTCAAAGACATGGCGGGCGTGTTCTTCAGACTCGTGGTCGGAGTTTTCCAGCAGCACGCAGTAAGCTGTGTCCTTGTACAAAGGCACGCGCAATTGCGGGTGGTGTTTGTCCACCAAGCTCAATGCAAATTGGCCCATCACTTCAAAACCGGTCAGGCCTGCGCCAAGTCGTTCATGGGCCAAACCCAACAAGTCCACTGCCGCTTGCATGCTGGGCACGGCCGCCCACGTGGTCAATTGCGCTGCGGGTTTGGGGTAGAGCTTCATGCAGGCCGCGGTGATGATGCCCAAGGTGCCTTCACTGCCGATCATCAGGTTGCGCAAGTCGTAGCCGGTGTTGTCTTTGCGAAGGCCCGACAAGCCGTGCCAAATTTCACCTCGCGCCGTCACCACTTCAAGGCCCAAACAAAGCTCACGGGTGTTGCCAAAGCGAACCACTTGGGTGCCGCCTGCGTTGGTGCCTAAATTGCCGCCCAAGGTGCAGCTGCCCTCGGCTGCCAAGCTGAGGGGGAAAAGGAAACCGGCGCGGTCAACGTGCTCTTGCACATTTTGCAAAATGCAACCCGCTTCTGCGATGACGGTCAGGTTGGCGGCATCGACAGACCGAATTTGATTCATGCGCTGCAGACTCAACACCACTTGTTGGCCAGAAGCGTCGGGCACAGAACCCACCACCAAGCCTGTGTTGCCGCCTTGAGGAACGATGCTGGTGAAGGTGTTGGCGCAGGCCTTCACAACGGCTGCGACTTCTTGCACGCTGGCAGGACGAACCACCGCCAAGGCGCGACCTTGCGCGCGTTTGCGCCAGTCGCGCTCCCATGCACTTAAGTCTGTGCTGGGGTCGTCATGGGTGAGGACGTTGGCGTCGCCACAGATGCGACGCAAATTTTCGATCAAAGCGCTCATGGTGTCTGCTCTGGAGGTGCTTGGGTTTCAGAAGATTCTGGCAGGGCATTGGCCTTGGCCATTTGAAAACGCCAACGCACGTGAAGGGCGCATGCTGCAAACAAGCTGATGCACAAAAACGTTTGTGCGACAGCCAAGCCAGCAGACCAGCCCTTGTCGCCCCATGCGCGCACCACGCCCTCAATGAAATAAAGCCAAACCAACAAACTGACCCAGCGGTAGGTGTACATCCTGTTTTTCAGCAAACCCGCCAGTGGCCAGCACAAAGGCACCACTTTCAGGGCCCACAAAGAGCCGCCTGGGCGCAGTGGGGCCAGCCAAAGTTCCCATGCCAAACCGACAAATATGAGGGCCACCAGGCTGCCAACGGCCACCCAACGGGTCAATTCGATGGTTTGAGGGCTTAGAAAAGAGGATTTTGTGTGTGAGTCGTTCATGGCGATGGCATCATACCGGTCATGAACCCGATTGAATCTCTTCGTGCCGCATTGAATGAATTGATGCAGTTTCCTTGGCAGTCCATGGGACGCACTTTGTGGCGCCGTTTTCGCGAGGTTCGCTTGGGCATGACGGCCAGTTCATTGACTTTCACGACTGTCTTGGCGCTGGTGCCCCTGTTTACCTTGGGTCTGGCCATTTTTACGGCGTTTCCCATCTTTGCCAAAGTTCAGGACCAATTGCAACGTTGGTTGATTGACAGTTTGGTTCCCGAAAGCATTTCCCGCCAAGTTTTGGGGTCATTGACCCAGTTTTCCAAGAAAGCCAACCGATTGGGCTTGGTGGGCTTGATTGCCGTGGTCATGACCTCTTTGGCCTTGCTGGTCACCATTGATCGCACCCTGGGCCAAATTTGGCGTGTCAACCGCCCCAGACCCTGGGGGCAGCGAGTGTTGATTTATTGGGCTGGCTTGACGCTGGGGCCTTTGTTGCTGGGGGGGAGCCTGGCCATATCGTCCTACCTCTTCACAGGTTATTTGTCAGACTATGCCGATTGGTTACCCGTGACGGTGCGCAGTTTGCTTGACCTGGTTGAGTTTGGCTTGCTGGCCGCAACGGTCACAGGCCTTTATTACTATTTGCCCAACACCCGAGTGGATTGGCGCCATGCATTGACGGGCGGGGTGGCTGTGGCACTGGGCTTGGAATTGGCCAAAAATCTGCTGGCCATTTATTTGGCGCAAATGCCCACATATTCGGCCATTTACGGTGCCTTCTCTGCCGTGCCGATTTTGTTGGTCTGGATTTATGTGGCTTGGGTGGTGGTCTTATTGGGTGCGGTGTTAACGGCCAGCTTGCCAGAGATCGGTCGACAAGCCAAACGCCCCGTCGATGGGCCGGGGTGGTCGTTTCGATTGGCGCTGGAAACCCTGAATCTTTTGCGCGATGCGCGCGTCAATTCACCCCAAGGGCTTCGCCTCATTGAGATGGCCAGTCAGTTGAAAATTGAGCATCGCCATGCGATTCGTGTGATGGATGCCTTGCACGAGTTGGGATGGGCAGGGCGCATTGAGCAAGCGGATGCAAAGACCGACAGCGCTTGGGTTTTGCTAATCGATTTGTCTACAACGCCCTTGGCACCTTTGGCAGAAAAACTCTGGCTGGCGCACCCAGATGAAGCTGATTTGATTTGGCAAAAAACTCAGTTGAATCAATTGACCGTGGCCGATGTGATCAAAACTTGACCTTGCCAACGACTACAGAAAGGCTGTTTCGACGTTCAACAATCGGTTGATTTTGGGATGTTCAGAGGCCTGTGGAAAAGGGCGCATGCAAAAAGCCACGAAACCTGGCGCGCCCGCCGCGGGTGGGCGTGGCCGTTAAATGGTAATTGGGAAAGCGTTGCAGAAAACGACCCAAGGCAATGCGGCCTTCTAGGCGTGCCAAACTGAGTCCGGCACATTGATGCACGCCAAAACCAAATGACAAATGGCGATTGTCAGCGCGTTTTAAATCAAGCACTTCAGGGTTTGGAAATTGAGCGGGATCGCGATTGGCAGCACCAATGCACAAGGTGACGAGTGCGCCTTCTGGCAGGTCAACGTTGCCAATGCGGGTGGCAACAGTGGCTCTGCGATTGCTCAGTTGATTGGAGGCTTCAAAACGCAAAAATTCATCGACGGCCGTGTTCAGAATGGGGGTTGCTGCATCTTCATGTGATCCGCTTCGGGTTGTTTGAAGGTCTGCCATCAAGGATGCCTTTTGCGCAGGATGCTCAAGCAAACTCAGGAGGGCATTGCCAATCAAGTTGGTGGTCGTTTCATGACCTGCGTTCAATAAAAAGATACAGTTTTGAAGCAACTCCGTTTCACTCAAAACGTCTGCACTGTGTTCGGAAGATTCGCCTTGAATCAAGCGCGTCAGGACATCTTGCTCGGGGTTGCCAGGATGCCGTCGGCGGTCGGCGACCAGATCACGCAGGTAGTTTGAAAATTCTTGCACACTGCGATGACCCAAAGTTTCTTGCTCAGCGGTAAGTCGTGGCTCCAAAGCGCCCAAGATGGCCAAGGACCAGCCTCGCAAGGGTCTGCGATCGGCATGCGGAACGTTGAGCAAATTGCCGATCACTTCGACGGGGATGGCCGATGCAAAGTCTTCAATCAAATCACCTTGTTGGCGTGCTTCGAGTTGATCGAGCAAGCTGTCCACCAACTGAATCAAACCCGCCTCCATGGCGTCAATGGAACGACGCGTCAGGGCGCCCATGATGAGCTTGCGCACACGTGTGTGGCGCGGTGCATCGTTGAAGACCAAGCTGTTGGTGTGGTGCTCGAACAGGGGCGCATTTTGGCCAGGCTTGGCAAAGGGGGCTTGGTTGAAAGGCTCGTGGTTGTACTTGGGCGCAAACTCTATGCGCTTGTCTGAACTGAACTTGGCGGCATCTTTGTAAACCGCCACCAAGTCTGCGTGACGGGTGAGAAAAAACGAACCATCCGGCATTTGCTTGATCGGCGTGGTTTCGCGCAAGGCTGCGTAGACGGGGTAGGGATTGGCCAAAAAATCTGCGGGTAAATTTCGCAAATCAAATTGGCTGCAGATGTCTTGCACACGCTGTGCACTAAGAGCAGGTGTTTGCCAAGTGATGCTCATGATTTTTTGCAAAAGGCCAGCATGGCGTCCAAGCATTCTTCAGGTGCTTCCACCATCATTTGATGTCCGGCATTGACCCATGCCACATGGCCGTCGCGTGCCTTTTGAATCAAACTTTGCGCCGCCTTGGGCGGGGTCATCTGATCTTTCTTGGCGAGCAGGAACAAGGTGGGGCACATGACCTTGTCAATGGCTATTTCGCCCTGATCGTATTGGTCGCAAGCTTTGAAACCGATGTTGAAAATGTTCTCGTGTGGGTTGCTGGCCAAGACGCGCCGCATGAGCGCTTTGCTACCGCCCAACAGCCATGTGCCTGGCCCCAAAGCGCTGGGCGGTGGCGCCAAGGTGGAATGGGAAAACACATTCACCATGTCGATGGCTTTGCTCGGATTGCTGATGGAATTTTCTAGCAACGCGGGGGAAACACGCATGGGGTAAGCCGTGCCCACCATTACCAATTGGGTGGCGCGTGTTGGGTGTTCAGCAGCAGCCTGCATGGCGATGAGCGAACCCAAACTGTGGCCCATCAAGATGGCCTTGTCGACACCCGCTGCGTCCAACAAAGCAATCACGCTCTGAGCCGCTTCTTGCACCGTTGTTGGCGCTTTGCCGCCACTGCGACCATGGCCTGGCAAGTCAATGGCCAGAACATTCCAGCCGTGGTTGGCAAAGTAGCGGGTTTGCAAAATCCAGACACTGTGATCGTTGAGCACGCCGTGAATGAATACCGCAGTCGGTTTGCTGGGGTCAAATTCTTTGCCGCCGGTGTAGGCATACAAAGGGGCGCCTTGAACTGTGTAAATCATGCGGCACCTCCAGATGTTGGTGATGCTTTTTCAGCGGCCCGCAGTGCACGTTTTAAATCGTCGATCAGATCCTCAGGGTCTTCAAGGCCAATCGACAAGCGCACCGTGCCTGGCCCAATGCCAGAAGCTTTCAAGGTTTCGTCATCCACTCGGAAATGCGTGGTGCTGGCAGGGTGAATCACCAAGGACCTGCAATCGCCCACGTTGGCCAAGTGACTGAAAACTTGCAGCGCTTCAATGAAGGCTTGTCCTTGTTGGCGTGTACCTCGAATGTCAAAACTGAAAACCGAGCCAGCGCCGCGGGGTAGCAACTGCTTGGCCAGTGCATGGCTGGGGTGACTTTCAAGCATGGGGTGACCGACGCGGCTTACCATGGCATGCGATGCCAAAAAGGCCACCACCTTCTCGGTGTTGCTCACATGCCTTGCCATGCGCAAAGGCAAGGTTTCGATACCCTGCAAAATGAGCCATGCGGTGTGCGGACTCATGCATGCGCCAAAGTCGCGAAGCCCTTCGCGGCGTGCGCGAAGTAAAAAGGCCCCAATGGTGCTTTCCTCGTTGAACACCATGTTGTGAAAGCCCGCATAAGCTTGGGTCAGTTCTTCAAATTTGCCTTGCGTATGCGGTCCTGACCAATCAAAACTGCCGCCATCGACCACCAGTCCGCCTATGACGGTGCCATGACCCGACAAGAATTTTGTGGCGGAATGAACCACCAAGTCTGCGCCATGCGCCAAGGGCTTCATAAGCCAAGGGGAGGTGAGGGTGGCATCGACCAGCAAGGGGACGCCTGCTTCATGGGCAATTTGGCTGACCGCTGGCAAGTCCAGCACATCCATGCCTGGGTTGCCGACGGTCTCGCCAAAAAACAATTTGGTGTTGGGTTGCACTGCTTGGCGCCAAGCTTGCAAATCCCCTGGCGCAACGAAGGTGGTCTCAATGCCAAATCGACGCAGTGTGTAGTGCAACAAATTGTGCGAGCCACCATACAGGGCAGAAGACGCCACGATGTGAGAGCCCGCGCCCATGAGGGTGGTGATGGCCAGATGCAAGGCAGCTTGACCGCTGGCTGTGGCAATGGCGCCAATGCCGCCCTCTAGGGCCGCAATGCGTTGCTCTAGCACCGCATTGGTGGGATTGCTGATCCGACTGTAAACATGGCCTGCACGCTCCAAGTTGAAAAGCGAGGCGGCTTGGTCGCTCGACTCGAAAACAAACGAGGTGGTCAGGTGAATGGGCACAGCGCGCGCGCCTGTGGTGGGATCGGGCGCCGCACCGGCGTGCAGGGCCAATGTGTCAAAACCAGGATCGGAGTAGCCGGGCATGAGTTGTCTCCAAAGAGAAGCTGAAAGTTTCAGGCAAGAGCCTAAGGGTAAGCTTTTACTATTCTTAGTCAAGATTGTGGGCTATATTCAAACACCCACTAGGAGAACTTCTCATGAAAGTCAGTGACATCCTTCGCGTCAAGGGTCATAGCCTGATCACCGTCACACCCGATGAAACTTTGGCTGTTGCCATCCAAATCATGTCTGAAAAGGACTTGGGTTCATTGGTCGTGATGGAACATGGCGACTTGGTGGGCATGCTGACATTTCGTGAGGTGATGCAATGTTTGGCCAAGAACGGGGGCTCCATAGGCACCGTCTCCGTGCGCAAAGCCATGGACGATGCGCCCATCACCTGCACCAGCGAAACAGACATGGACGAGGTTCGGCGCATGATGCTCAACAACCACGCCCGCTACATGCCTGTGATGGACAAACGCATGTTGATGGGGGTGATCAGCTTCTATGATGTGGCCAAAGCGGTGGTCGACAGTCAGAATTTTGAAAACAAAATGCTCAAAGCCTATATTCGCGATTGGCCAGAGGGCGATGACAAAGCCGGCAAAGAAGCGCCCACCCTCTGAGATAATGGGTGCCTATGAGCGGTAATACCTTCGGCACCTTATTTTCTGTCACCAACTTTGGTGAATCCCACGGCCCAGCCATTGGCTGCGTGATTGACGGGTGCCCACCGGGCATGCCGCTGTCAGAGGCTGACATTCAGCCAGACCTCGATCGCAGGCGGCCTGGCACTTCCAAATTCGTCACCCAGCGCAACGAACCCGATACCGTGCAAATTCTGTCCGGTGTTTACCAAGGCTTGACCACGGGGACGCCCATTGCACTGCTGATTCAAAACACCGACCAGCGCAGCAAAGACTACGGCGACATTGTTCAAACCTTTCGCCCTGGCCATGCCGACTTTACCTACTGGCGCAAATATGGTTTGCGTGACCCTCGGGGTGGTGGCCGCTCTTCGGCACGTTTAACGGCCCCCATGGTGGCGGCTGGCGCTGTGGCCAAAAAATGGCTGGCGCTGCAATACGGCACCACCTTCAAAGGTTGCATGACCCAAATTGGCGAAGTGCCCATTGGCTTTGAGAGTTGGGACCATGTGCACACCAATCCCTTCTTTGCACCTGTGGCCGATGTCTCTGCACTCGAAGACTACATGAACGCTATGCGTAAATCTGGTGACTCCTGTGGCGCGCGTTTGCGCGTGGTGGCGCAGGGCATGCCTGTCGGTTTGGGTCAACCCCTGTTTGACAAACTCGATGCCGACATTGCTTACGCCATGATGGGCATCAACGCCGTCAAAGGTGTTGAGATTGGTGCTGGCTTTGCGTCTGTCACACAAAAGGGCAGTGAGCATGGCGATCCCATCACCCGTGATGGATTTGTGGGCAACAATGCCGGCGGTGTGTTGGGCGGTATCAGCACAGGCCAAGACTTGGAGGTCTCGATTGCTGTCAAACCCACCAGTTCTATCCTGATACCACGGCCTTCCATTGACACCCAGGGTCAAGCCGTGGAAGTGCTCACCAAAGGGCGTCACGATCCGTGTGTTGGCATTCGTGCCACACCCATTGCTGAAGCCATGTTGGCTTTGGTGGTGATCGAGCATGCCCTGCAACACCGCGCACAGTGCGGTGACGTGGTGCCGCCGGCCCACCTGTAAGGGGCCTTCATGCCCAATTCGTCCGCGGCCCAACGCCGTCAATTGATTCCGTTTGCCGCGGTTTCTGCCAGCTACTTTGCGCACATTGGATTTTTCAATCCTTACTTGCCTTTGTGGTTGAAGGAGCTGGGCTTTGGTTTGGTGGCCATCAGCATCTTGACCTCGGTGCAAGCCGCAACGCGTTTGTTTGCGCCCTACGGCTGGGGTTGGCTCAGTGATCACACCGGCGAGCGCGTCAAGTTGCTGCGCTACGGCGCCACCATGGCCTTGATTTGCGCCTGCATTTTGTTCTTTGACCTCGGGCCTGTGGGCTTGGGCTTGGTGCTCTTGGTGATGTTCACGCACACCAGTTCCATGATGCCCATGAGCGAAGCAGCCATGGCCCATTTGGTGAGTCAAGGTGGCGCGTTTGATGCCAAACGTTATGGCCGTGTTCGCCTATTTGGCTCTTTGGGATTTTTGGTCACCGTATTTATGGCCGGTGCTTGGTTTGAACACTTTGGCATGAAACATTTTCCAGGCTGGACCGTGCTGAGCTTGGCGGCTGTCACGGCCAGTGTTTGGTGGTTGCCAGATTTGAAAGAAGCTGTGCCAAAGCACGAAGCCAAAGTGTCCGTCTGGCCAGTGCTCAGGCAACAACCCGTGATGTGGTTTTTCATCACCGCTTTTTTTCATGTGCTCTCGCACATTGGGGTCTACGTGTTTTTCTCCTTGTACCTCGACGCCTTGGGGTACAGCAAAGTTTGGATTGGCATGCTGTGGGCAGTGTCGGTCATTGTTGAAATTTTTTGGTTTTTCACGCAAGCCAAGTGGATGCCTAAGTTGCCCCTCACGGGATGGTTGGTGGTGTGTTCCGCTGCCATGACCTTGCGCATGGGCATGACGGCGCAATGGGCCGATGTGCTGTGGGTTTTGTTGCTGGCGCAAGCGCTACATGCTTTGACGTTTGCGGCCAATCACACGGTTTGCATTGCCTTGTTGTCACATCATTTTCCTGGGCGTTTGCGCGGTCGTGGCCAAGCTTTGTACACCGTCATTGCGTATGGCTTTCCTGGTGTGCTGGGTGGCTTGTTAGGCGGGTTGATGAGCGATCGTTGGGGCTTGCAAAGCGTCTATTGGGTGTCGATGTGCACAGCCGCCATCGCCACTGCAGCCGCTTACAAAGTATGGCGATTGCAGCACCCCAAGCAAAAAGTGGAGGGTCTGGCGTGAGCTATTCCACCGAGCCCATCGTCATAGAACCCTCGGTGCTGACCCTCTTGGATGCGGGTACCGTTGAGGTGTTGCGCACAGGGCAAAAGTTGACTTTGCCAGGGCCCATGGTGTGGCACGCTTGGGGACCGCTTGAGGGGCCTGTGATCTTGCTCTTGCATGGTGGCAGCGGCAGTTGGATGCATTGGATTCGCAACATTGCACCGTTGGTGGCGCAAGGCCATCGTGTGCTAGCGGTTGACTTGCCCGGCTTTGGTGATTCAGCAGCACCAGCGCAGGGGGGTGATGTGGACGCCTTGATTGAACCTTTGCATGCGGCTTGGCAGATGCTTCAAGGCCCAAACCTTGGTGCTGCGTTTGTTGGCTTTTCATTTGGGGGTATGACAGCCGCTTTGTGGTTGGCCGCTTACCCTGAAGATGCAAAGCGATTGGTGATGGTGGGCTCGCCAGGTTTAGGTTTGACGGTGCCAGATCGCATCCCACTCAAAGGGTGGCGGCATTTGCCCACCGAAGCTTTGCAGGCCGAAGCGCATCGTCACAACCTGATGGCTTTGATGTTGAAGCACGAGCGCAGCTTAGACGATCTGGCCATGGCTGTGCACGCTGCCAACGTCAAACGTGATCGCATGCCGCGTCGACGCTTGTCATCAACGCCCATCGTGGCGGGCGCTTTGCCGCAGATTCAGTGCCAACTGCATGTGATCTATGGCGAAGGGGATGCGCTGTACAAAGGGCGCTGGCCGGAAGTGCAGGCCCTGTTTAAAGCCCAAGCGCCACATTTGACTTCATGGCATTTGGTACCAGATTCAGGACATTGGGTTCAATACGAACGAACGGATGCGTTTCAGTTGGCTTTGTTGGCTTGCACCGCAGAAACAGCCGCTCTGAGTCCCAACAAATAACTGTCCACCCCAAAGCCTGCAATCTGACCTTTGGCAATTTCAGCAATCACAGAGTGATGGCGAAAAGCTTCGCGTGCATGAATGTTGGACATGTGCACTTCAATGATGGGGCACTTCAAAATGGCCAGCGCATCGCGAATGCCATAACTGTAGTGTGTCCATGCGCCCGCGTTGATCAAGACGGCATCAATGCCGTCCGTGTGGGCCTGGTGAATTTTTTCTGCCATGGCACCTTCAAAGTTGGTTTGAAAGCACTCCACGCTGGCGCCCAATTCTTGGCCGAGCTTTTTCACTTGCGCATCAATTTCTGCCAAGGTGATGGTGCCGTATTGGGCGGGATCACGCTTGCCAAACATGTTCAAGTTAATGCCGTTCAAACACAAAATTTTCATGATCGTCCTCAAAGGTCGGGCTGGCAAAGATCCCTTGTGAAACCATGGAATCTGCGCCCTGAGCACCGATTTTCCAATATTTGAGGCAATATCACGCTTTTATTTCAAAACTTTTTGCCATGGCCGCTACCTTGAAAATTGATTTCGTCTCCGACATTGCCTGCCCTTGGTGTGCTGTGGGTCTGGGCGCATTGGAGCAAGCCCTGGGTCAATTGAAGGGTGAGGTTGCGGCTGATTTGCACTTTCAGCCCTTTGAGTTGAACCCGCACATGGGGCCTGGCGGCCAAGACTTGGGCGAGCACTTGACCGAAAAATACGGTTCAACCCCAGAGCAACAAGCTCAAATTCGCGCCACCATTGCGGCCCGGGGTGAAGAAGTGGGATTCAAGTTCAATCCGGGTGGGCGCGGCCGCGTCTACAACACCTTCAATGCGCACCGTTTGTTGCATTGGGCGGGCGTGAAGGGGCCAGAGGGCAGTCAGCACGCTTTGAAGCGTGCGTTGCTCGAGTCTTACCAAGGCCGCGCTGAAGCCGTTGAATCGGATGAGGTGTTGTTGGCAGTGGTGGCCTCGGTGGGTTTGGATGTGTCTGAAGCGAAAGGCATTTTGGCCTCCGACGCCTATGCCCAAGAAGTTCGTGAGATTGAACAGTTCTACCAACAAGCAGGGATTCATTCTGTGCCAGCCGTCATCATCAATGACAAGCACCTGATCTCTGGTGGACAGCCTGCTGCTGTGTTTGAACAAGCGCTGCGACGCATTGCGGCCGGCGAAGTTTGACGCATGCCACCCCTGACCATTTACTACGACGGCAGCTGCCCCTTGTGCAGACGTGAGATTGCTTTTTACAAAAGCAATCCTGACGCTGCGCAGTTGGTGTGGCATGACGTCAGTGTGAATTTTCAAGCCAATGACGATGCCAGCTTGGGTGATGGGCTGAATTGCCAACGCGCCATGGCGTACTTTCATGTGCGTGATGCAGCGGGGCAATTGTTTGAGGGCGGTGCGGCCTTTGCACGCCTTTGGTTGGAGTTGCGAGGCTGGCGATTGGCTGGCCGAGTCTTTTCCGTGCGACCCTTTAGTTGGGCCATCAACCTGGGTTACAAAATGTTTTTGCCCATTCGGCCCACCGTGCAAAAGTATTTGCTCAAATGGGACGCACGTCATTCATGAGTCGCTATCAAGCTTTGGTACTGGGTGCGAGTGGCGCCATTGGGCAGGCTTTTTTAGCGCATTTTCAAAACGATGCGCAGTGTGCCTTGGCTGTGGGCTTGTCGCGACAAAGCGTGTTGCGCTTTGAATTGGAAGATGAAGACAGCATGGCGCATTGCGCAACTGCTTTGCGCCAAACATCAGGACCGTATGGAATTTGTGAATTCAAATACATTGTGGATGCCACGGGTGCTTTAACGCTGGATGGGCAAGGTCCCGAAAAGCGTTTGCAAGCTTTGAATGCCAAGCAGCTGTTGCGTCAGTTCGAGGTGAATGCCGTTGGCCCTGCATTGCTCATCAAGCATTTCTCGCCTTTGCTGGTGTCGCAAGAGGCTGCTTGTTACGCCACCTTGTCTGCACGGGTTGGCAGCATTGAAGACAACCACAAGGGTGGATGGTATGGCTATCGTGCAGCCAAAGCGGCTCGCAACATGCTGCTGCAAACAGCGGCCATTGAGGCCTTTCGACAAAAGCCTTTGACCATTTTTGCAGCCTTACAGCCGGGTACCGTTCAATCGGGTTTGTCGGCCAAGTTTGTAGCAGCAGAAGATGCCATGACACCTGAAGACTCGGTGTCGCAGATGATGCGTGCTTTACAAAGCCTCAAGCCAACGGGTCGCGCACAATTTGTGGATTACGCAGGGCATACCATTCCATGGTGATGGCCATTTTTTTCTAAGGGGGTAGACATGAACGAAGATCCAAGGTGCTGTGGCACAGGAACCTGCATCATCGATCCTGAGGGCCGATGCTGGTGCGGTCAGCAATGGGATGGCGAAAAGATGGCAATCCCCAAACTCGACACTTCCACGGCTGAACGCCCAACAGACAACCCGGTTGCCGAAGGCAAGACCGCGAAATGAGTGACCGCAACTTGAAGATGCTCTTGAAATGGGTGTGTGCGGTGTTGTTAGGGATTGGCCTGACGCAGGTCAATGCCAATGCCAGTGAACTGTCCGATCTGCTCAAAAAGTCGGACCACGTGTTGCTGATGCGACATGCCTTGGCGCCGGGTGTGGGTGATCCCGCGGGCTACACACTGCAAGATTGCAAAACCCAACGCAACTTGGATGGCAAGGGGCGTGAGCAAGCGCAGCGCATCGGTCAATGGCTGAAAGCACAAGGTGTTAAAGAAGCGATGGTGTTCAGTAGCGCTTGGTGTCGTTGCAAAGAAACGGCAGAGAAGCTTGGCTATGACGCCCCGGTACACGAGCCGTCACTGAACTCGTTTTTTGACGACATGCGTCAGGGGCCTCAAAGCAATGTGCGTCTACAGACCTTCATTGCCAAACAACTGAAATTGAAGTCCGACAAAGCTTTGATCTTGGTGACGCACCATGTGAACATTGCAGAATTCATGGGCGAAAATGTGGGCTCTGGCGACATGGTGTTGGCCAAAGTCAGTCCTCAAGGCAAACTCTTGTCCTACAAAATTTACCCAAGTCCTTGAACGGCTTGGGCAATTGACACCAAAGGTCTTAAGACTTCAGAGACGCCACAGCGCCCGGTAGCTGCCGTCTGGGTCATAGTCCTTGGCTTGCTTGTCCGGGTTGAACCTTCTGCCACCTCGCGGGTCAGTGCCGCAGCCACTGAGGTACAGCCAATTGCCCTGGTTGCTGTAAACATCAAAGTCAATCAAGTGCGTTTCAAACCAAGCGGCACCTGCGCGCCAATCGCAGCCCAAGTCATGGATCAAATAGCTGGCCAAGTTTTGGCGCATGCGGTTGGACAGGTAGGACGTGGTGGTGAGCTCGCGCATGCCGGCATCGATAAAGGGGTGCCCAGTTTTGGCAGTGCACCAAGCTTCAAAATTTTCAGATGAGTGTGCTTTGCGTACCTGTGGTTGCGTGGACAAGCCTTGGCGTCGGTAAAGCTGGTGTCCATGTTTCAAATGCAACCAGCGAAAATGATCGCGCCAAAGCAATTCGAATCCAATCCAGTAAGTGCTGTCATTGGCACCGTGCATTGCTTCATAGGCTTTGACTGCAGCCCAAGCTTGCCGCGCTGAGAGCGCGCCAGTCGCCAACCAAGGCGACCATTTGGTGGAGTAGTCAACGCCCATCAAACCATTGCGCGTCAGTTTGTAGGTGCTAGGCAAGCTGCTGTTGCAGTATTGATCAAGGTGCGCCAATGCCGATGTTTCGCCACCCTTGAAGCCCGAGGGTCCCCATGGAAACGCAGAGCGCGGGTCGATGCTGATCGCTTGAACAGGGGAGGAGTCTGCCGCTTCAATTTGAGTTTTCAGCTTCGTCTGCAATCCTGATACATCGGGCAAAGCTGGCATCGAAGCGATAACGGGCAATGGATCTTGGACAAGAATCGTGGGGCGCTCAATCAGTTGCCTGAACGTGGTGAATTGATCGGGTACTTTCCGTACGTCAAATGGCAAATCAGCAGGGCACATCAATGTGGACTGCCAAACTGTTTGAACTTTCAGCTTGGCATCCTTCAATTGTTGGATGTGCGCCTGTTCATAGGGTGCTGCAATGTCTTCACAGACGATCCATGACTCTTGGAAGTGATGGCTTAAAGCCTGCAAGATTTCAACAGGCTTGCCCTTGAGTTGAAACAGTTGGCTATTGAATGCGCTCAACTGTCGAGCCAAGTCCTGCACAGTCATCTGTGTCCATGCGTTTCTTTGATGTGATGTTCTGGCAAAGCCCCATGGCGTCTGTGCCTCTAGCGCATCGTCGTGAATGTAGACGGGTAGAAGCCAAGTTTGCAATTTTGTGGCGAGTTCTATCGCGCTTTGCAATGCAGGCTGATCATGCAAGCGCAAATCGTTTCGAAACCAATAGATGACGCCTGCGCTTGAATGATGGGATGACATGTGATGGCGATTTCTATTTTAAAAATCAAAGCCCATTTGCGAACTGGCGGCTTGGGATTTGGTGCTGGTGCGGCGTGTTGAAAAAGTTTTGCGCGAAGCGTGTTTGTCGATCACAGCCTTTTTGCCGGCTCGAACTTTGTCATTCTTGCGAAGTGCGTGCAATCTTTCTTTCGCACTGCGGGTCGCCGAACTGAGGTCCACCAAGGGTGTGTAGATTTGAATGGATGATGCGGCGTCAGTGCCTTTAGGCTGACGAACGTTGTCCGGCATTTTCCAGGGCTCAAAAAGCCAGCTGTCTGGGACATTGCGCATGGCTGGTAGCCATCTACGAACAAACAGCCCTTGCGGGTCGTGGTCTTGTGCTTGCTTGATGGGGTTGTAGACGCGCGTGGTGTTGATGCCTGTCGTGCCCGATTGCATTTGCAATTGACTCCAGTGAATGCCTGGTTCGTAATCTAAAAATTGAGTGGCCAGCCACTCTCCGACTGGCTGCCAGTGGAGCCAGAGGGGGTAGGCTGCTACTGACACCAGCATGGCCCGCATTCGAAAATTGAGCCAACCTGTCTCGCGCAGCATGACGACCGAAGCATCCACCATGGGCCACCCCGTTTGGGCGTTTTTGAGGGCTTCAAAAAATGCCTCGTTGAACGATTCTTCACGCAAGCCGTCATAGCCGCGGTGCATGTTTTGCCATTCAATCTCGGGCTCGCTTTCTAGCTTTTGAATGAAATGACAATGCCAGTAAAGGCGACTCATGAAGGCCTGCAGACCAGCCCGGTGCCGTGAGGCTTGCGGGGGTAATTCTTCAATGTGGGCGCGCGTCATTTGCACCACTTCGCGCATGCTGATACAGCCATACGCCAGATAAGCAGAAAGTCGCGAGCAGGCATCCGGTGCAGACAAGGGCGATGAAATGCCGCCTCGGTAACCTAAGCTTCGGGCATTCAAGAAGCTACGCAAAACTGCCAGTGCCAAGGGTCGTCCGCCGCGTTGACGGTGGAGGGGATTGTGTTTTAAATGCGCAGGCGCATGCATTGAAAACGGCAAGCTGTTGACTTTGCTTGCAAAGTGAATGTCCTTGGGCTTTTCCTGCGGTGCTTGCATGTGTTGTTCCCATGCGGCTTGCCACTGGTTCCGATTTTTCAAGCGTCTCACTACACCAAATTGCGCATATTCGTGCCACGAGATACGATGCGTTTCGCACCAAGTCTTAACTTGAAGGTCTCTGGCATAAGTCCATGCATTGCCCGTTTCTTCGTGCGAGTGAATTTCTGTGAAAGACGTCTCTTTCAGCAGGCGATCAAAAACCTCAACAGCTTCGCCTGTGTGAATTTCAACGCAACCGCCCAAGGTCTGCAAATACGAATTCAAAGCCTGCAATGATTCACGAATGAATTCGAAGTGCTGAAGTGCCGTATCGTTGAGCTGCCAGTAGCCAGGTTCCACAATGTAAATGCAGCGCAAGGGTCCACGCGCGGCAGCATGTGCCAGTGCAGCGTGATCTTGCCAACGCAAGTCACGCTTGAACCAAACGATTTGGCAAGTCATGGGGCTTTAATTTCCCAGTGACTGGAGGTCGATGCCTTCGTGCTGTGCCACCATTTCCAGGGCGTCTTCAAACATGGCGCGAGCCGTACCCGAAATGGCGCTCAGATGGGCATGAATGCGTGCGTCTTCGCTGGATTTGTTCAGGCAATCGAGGCTGTATTGTTCAAACCTGGCCAGTTGCATGATCAGTTCGGCCACATGCTTAGGGCATTCGCACAAGACTTGCGTTGAGATGCCGGTGACGCGCATCAAGGCCATGTCGTCGTATTTGCGAGCTGGAATCGCCGCATGTTCAGCACCCCGGTTGATGGGGCTTGGCAAGTCAACCCTGAGTGTGGCCAATATCAACTCACTCAGCTCTGACTCTGGCAGCGGCTCTCTGCGAACAATCATGCCCCACTGCTTCAAGCTTTCAATCACAGGTGCTTGCCCAAAACTGTAAAGCACGATGACGTGTGAGGCTTGGCTTTTGTCGACCAAGCGACGGATGTCCACTTGCACGCCTGCGTGAAGTGAGTGGCATTGAATTAGCAGCAATTCAGGTTGTTCTTGAAGCTGAGCTTGCAGCATCTCTTCAGTCGAACCAAAGATGTCGGAGATGCGCAGCTGAGTAGGGGCCATCTGTTCTGTGAATCTTTTGGATTCCACCCGACTTGCCAAAGGCAACCCCACGATGGCAACTGTGGCAAAAGGTGTTGACCTGTTGGCCGCGCTGGCCTGTTGTCCCAGACCTTGATGTTGTTGGACCAGTTGATTGAGTTCCTGCAAACTGCTCTGAGCAATTTGGCTCACGCTGTGCCCTTGCTCTGTGAGTCTTTTCATGAGCGTGGCTTTGAGAACGTCATCGTCTGAATACAAGCGATGTCGGCTGGCAGTTTTCAAAGGTGAGAAGCATTGGTAGCGCGCCTCCCAAATGCGCAGGGTTGGCGTGGGAACCCCGCTTAAACTTGAAACAGCACCAATTTTGTGGAGATTCATAGGAACTGATTGTTCAGAAAATATTTTATGAATAAGTATTGAGTAGGTAATATTGAATATTTTAAGCGTATTTCTGAGATATTGAATAGATATGCTAAATTAAAGCTGTTCAATAACTAAACAAGGTGTCCTATGCTCAGTCAGCGCGCTCATCAAGGCATTTTGGCCATGGCCCATGTCGCTCAAACACCGGCCCACAGTTCGGTCACTGTGGCCAGCATTGCCCAATTTCTAGAATTGTCTGTGTCTTACACAGAAAGCTTGGTCAAAGTCTTGAAGCAAAACGACTTGTTGCAAGCTTCAAGGGGACCTGGCGGCGGTTACCAGTTGAAGAGAGATTTGCAAACCTTGACGGCATGGGACGTTGTGAAGTGCTTCGAAATCAATGACCCATCTGACCACGAAAAAAGACCCAGTACCGAGACAGTGGCAGTTGATCTCTTGTATGAAGAGTATTTGAGAATTGAACAGGACTTTTTGAAAAACTTCTCATTGAGTGCGCTGGTCAGTGCGGTGCCCGCTAATTCGCAGGTTCAAAAAGTGAACAATTTACCGTTCAACTTCAAGCCCTTGCCCAAAGGCTTGATGCCGGTTGCACCCAACTCGGTGTTCGACCTGTCGAAGTTCATGCAACTCACGCACGCTTGAATTTTTTCAGTGCCCTAAGGCTTGTTCAATTTTACGACGTGAAACGGTGCTCTTGGGAATCTTGAAGGCGGGAGTTTTACCACCTGCATGTTCCATCAGTGCATCTTGAAACCACGTGCGAACATCTTCTTCCAAGCCAATGCCATGCATGAAGTTGTAGATGGCTTTTTTCAAACCGAGGCCCAGCAGGTCATGGTCAACACCCGTGCGATCAATGAAGCCAATGTCGTTCTTGCCAAATGAAACAGGCGGCAAGGGAATCAATTCGATGCCGTAGTCTTCAGGATTCAAGCCCACGGGGGAGTGAACGGTACAGGCAAAGCGATGGAAGAAGCCACTTTGGATGCAGCCATTCTCAAAAAGCTGCCGCACGTACTCCAAGGCATCCACCGTGTCTTGCACCGTTTGGGATGGAAAGCCATACATGAGGTAGGCGTGTACCAAGATGCCTGCTTCTGAGAAGCCCTTCGTGACCTGCGCCACCTGTTCTACTGACACGCCTTTTTTCATCAACGTGAGCAAGCGGTCGGAGGCCACTTCCAGGCCACCCGACATGGCGATGCAGCCACTCTCGGCCAACAATTCTGCCAATTCAGGTGTGAAGGTTTTTTCAAATCGGATGTTGCCCCACCAAGAAATGTGCACCTTTCTGCGAATCAATTCTTCGGCCAAAGCTTTGAGGGCTTTGGGAGGTGCGGCTTCGTCGACAAAGTGAAAACCTGTTTGGCCGGTTTCTTTCACAATGGTTTCAATTCGATCCACCAGCAATTGGGCAGAAGCTGTTTCGTAGCGAGAGATGTAGTCGAGGCTGACATCACAGAAGCTGCATTTTTTCCAATAGCAACCATGCGCAACTGTGAGTTTGTTCCAACGACCATCGCTCCACAATCGGTGCATGGGGTTGAGCATGTCGAGCAAAGACAAGTAGTCGTTCAAAGGCAAGCCATCCCAAGTGGCGGTGCCCACTTCTTCGAAGGGCACATCGGGTTCTGACCAGTTCATCAATTGAACGGTGCCAGTGTCTGGTTTGCGAACAAAGGTTCTGACCAAACGTCCTGTAGCACGCTGACCTTGCAAATGTTCAAGCAAGGCCAACAAAGGACGTTCACCAGAATCTAAGGTGACAAAGTCGACGTAGTCAAACACGCGAGGCTCTGTGAGTTCACGCAACTCAGTGTTGACAAAGCCGCCACCCAACGCAATGTGAATGTGGGGGTGATATTGCTTGATGCATTGTGCAATTCGAAACGCAGCGTAGACCGCGCCGGGGAAGGGCACGGACAGCAAGACCAAAGATGGCTGATGCTGTTCAATGGCCTTCAATGTGAGCGACTGAAGAGTCGAGTCCATCAAGGTCAACGGTGCGGCCAAGGCTTCAGCCAAGGGCTCAAATGTGGCTTGGCTCCCAGCCAGTGATTCACCGTAGCGCACAAATTCAAAACGGCTGTCGACGGCGTCGCGCAGCACATCGGCCAAGTCGTTCAAGTACAAAGTGGCCAAATGGCGTGCACGGTCTTGTTGACCTAGAGCGCCAAAGGCCCAGGCCAAGGGGTCGGCTGATTCGCCATCGTCATAAGCGTCCAGCGCTGTAAAGCGTGGCCCTTCGGGCAAAAAGCCTCTGCCTGCAATGCGGTGGCTGAGGGTGCTGTCCTTGCCTTGCAAGAAAGCAATGGTGGGGGCGATGGTGTTTTCGTAGCGCTCAAAGAAATCCAAGAAAAAATTAACGCTGGCACTTCGCTTGGCTTCTGGCAGCAAGAGTGCTTTGTCGCGAATTTGCGCCATGCCATGTGGCGTGAACAAATTCAAGACCAGCTTGAGGGCCAAATCTTCTTGTGTTGCAGCCACCCCGCGCGAACGTAAAAAGCCCGTCAGATAGGCCGTCGACGGGTAGGGCGTATTGAGCTGCGTCATCGGGGGGATGACGCTCAAGACGCTAAAAGGCTTTGAATTCGGCGAGGGGTTCATGCACCCGTGACTTTACAGCCACTTTTGCATGAATTGAGCTTGTCCGGCAGCTGGATCGAGTTCGTATTGTTCAAAACCAAAGCGTTTGTAGCTTTGCATGGCTGGTGCGTTGCCACTTAAAACCTCCAGGGTGAGCTTGCAGCAGCCGCGCGAAAGGGCATGGGTTTCGGCAGCTTGGAGCAGGGCTTGGCCAACGCCCTGGCCACGGTGACCGTCCAAGACGGCAATGTCGTGCACGTTGAGCAAGGGCTTTGCTTTGAAGGTGGAGTAGCCTTCAAAGCAATTGATCAGGCCAATGGGTTGACCGTCTAACCAAGCAATGAAACTGGCAGCGCCTGGAATTCGTGCCATGTCTGCGCACAAACGCGCAGAAGCCTCTTGCTTGAGTGCCTCACCGCCGCCCATCGGATCTTGCGCATAGGCGTCGAGCAAAAAGACCAGTGCTTTTGCATCATTTTCGTTGAGGTAATCAACGCGCAGAACTTGTAAAGTGCTCATGAGGCGTAGTCGCTCATGGGCACACAGCTGCAGAACAGGTTGCGGTCACCGTAAACGTTGTCCACACGGCCCACTTGGGGCCAGTACTTCACGCTACTCAATGGGCGTCCTGCTTGCGCAGCACCCACTTCGCGTGAATAAGGACGGTTCCAATCTGCGGCCATCAAACTGGCGGCTGTGTGCGGTGCATGCTTGAGGGGGTTGTTGTCTTGTGGCCAATCGCCGTTTTCAATTTGGCGCACTTCGTTGCGAATCGCAATCATGGCGTCGATGAAGCGATCAAGCTCTTCCAGGGTTTCGCTTTCGGTAGGTTCCACCATGAGGGTGTTGGCCACTGGGAAGGAAAGTGTCGGCGCGTGGAAGCCATAGTCCATCAAGCGCTTGGCTACGTCTTCGGCCATCACGCCGCTGGTCTCTTTCAAGCCGCGCAAATCCAAAATGCACTCGTGGGCCACGTGACCCGCTTTGCCGTTGGCGCCGACGCTGGCATACAGGGTTGGGTAATGATCGGCCAGGCGTTGGCTGATGTAATTGGCGGCCAAGATGGCGGCTTCTGTGGCGTGCTTCAAACCTTCTGCGCCCATCATGCGGCAATACATCCAGCTGATGGGCAACACGGCGGCATTGCCCAAAGGCGCCGCAGACACAGCACCCACGCCGTTGACTTTCAAGCCACCAGTGGCATGACCTGGCAGGTAAGGCACCAAATCTTCCACCACGCACACAGGGCCCACACCTGGGCCGCCACCGCCGTGCGGAATGCAGAATGTTTTGTGCAAGTTGAGGTGACTCACATCGCCGCCAAATTCGCCAGGCGCTGCAACGCCCACCAGCGCATTCATGTTGGCGCCGTCCACATAAACGCGGCCGCCGTGTTGGTGCACCAACTCGCACAGCGCTTTGACTTGCGTTTCAAACACGCCATGCGTGCTGGGGTAGGTAATCATGACCGCCGCCAAGTTGGCACTGTGTTGTTCGCACTTGGCTTTGAGGTCGTTCATGTCGACGTTGCCTTGTGCGTCGCAAGCTGTGACCACCACTTGCATGCCCGCCATTTGAGCGCTGGCGGGATTGGTACCGTGGGCGCTGGAGGGGATGAGGCAGATGTTGCGATGACCTTGGCCCTTGGCTTCGTGGAAGGCTTTGATGACCAATAAGCCAGCGTATTCGCCTTGCGAGCCAGCGTTGGGTTGCAAGCTGATGCCTGCGTAGCCTGTGGCTTGGCACAGCCACTCGCGCAGTTGTTCATCGAGCAAGGCATAGCCTTTGAGTTGATCGGCCGGTGCAAAAGGGTGCACGTTGGCAAACTCGGGCCACGTGATGGGAATCATCTCGCTGGTGGCATTGAGCTTCATGGTGCAAGAGCCCAGCGGAATCATGCTGCGATCGAGGGCCAAGTCTTTGTCGCTCAACTGGCGGATGTAACGCAGCATGCCAGTTTCGGAGTGATATCGATTGAAGACTGGGTGCGTGAGGTACGCACTGGTGCGTCGCAAGTCAGTAGGAATAAGGCTGTCCCGCCCCTTCTCGAAAGGTGTCCAGTCGGGCAGGGCTTGGCCACCTTCTGCAAAGCTAGACCAAAGGGCTTCAATATCGTCGCGCGTAGTGGTTTCGTCCAAAGACACGGCAATGCTGTCGGCTGAGAGCTTTCGCAGGTTCATGCCTTTGAGCAAGGCTTTTTGCAACACGGCATCTGTGCGTTCGCCGGTGATCACTTGCAAAGTGTCGAACGCTGATTTGTGCGCCAATTTGCAACCCAGTTGCTCTAAGCCTTCTGCCAAGATGGCTGTGTAACTGGTCACGCGTTGTGCGATGCGCTTCAAACCGGCAGGCCCGTGATACACGGCGTACATGCTGGCCACCACGGCGGGCAAGACCTGCGCAGTGCAAATGTTGGAGGTGGCTTTTTCGCGGCGAATGTGTTGCTCGCGGGTTTGCAAAGCCAAGCGATAGGCTGGGTTGCCATGTGCGTCGACACTCACGCCCACCAAGCGGCCAGGCATGGAGCGTTTGAAATCGTCACGACACGCAAGGTAAGCTGCGTGCGGGCCACCGGCGCCCATGGGCATGCCAAAACGTTGGGTGGTGCCCACCACAATGTCGGCATCCAATTCGCCGGGGGGTGTGACCAAGGTGAGGGCCAACAAATCTGCGGCAACGATGAATGCGGCTTGCGCGGCGTGGGCCTGTGCAATGACATCCTTCAAATCGTGAATCATGCCCGCGGTGGAAGGGTACTGCGCGACCACTGCAAAGTAGTCGTGTTTCTTCATTAACTCAGGCGCAAAGCCCACCAACACATTCAAGCCCAATGGCGCAGCACGTGTTTGAATCACCTCAATCGTTTGCGGATGGCAATCGCCCGCCACAATGATGTTGTTGCTTTTGGATTTGACCGAGCGCTTGGCCAAGGTCATGGCTTCGGCCGCCGCCGTGGCTTCGTCCAACATCGATGCGTTGGCAATGGGCATGGCCGTTAAATCGCAGACCATGGTTTGGAAATTCACCAAAGCTTCCATGCGGCCTTGGCTGATCTCGGCTTGGTAGGGCGTGTAGGCCGTGTACCAAGCTGGGTTTTCCAAAATGTTGCGAAGAATCACGCCAGGCGTGTGATTGCCGTAATAGCCCTGGCCAATGAAACTTTTGAGAATCTTGTTTTGTTGCGCCATGGCTTTGAGCTCTGCCAATGCGCTGGCTTCAGTCACTGGCGCAGGCAACTTCATGGTTTGGCTGCGCGCAATCGAAGCTGGCACGATGCTTTCAATCAAAGCACGCCTAGAAGCCACACCAATGACGGACAGCATGTGATGCTCATCTGCTTCACTGATGCCAATGTGACGTGCAATGAATTCGCTCTCGTTTTCGAGTTGGCTTAAAGGGGCGGCAGATGACATCAACATGGTGGGGCTTTCAAACGCAAAGTTCGATCAAAACGAGCAACAAAATTTCAATTCAGATTTCAGTGGGATGCAGCAAACGCTGTGTACGCTGTTTCGTCCAATAAAGCATTCACTTGCGATGCATCCGACAACTTCACTTTGAAGAACCAACCGGCACCCAAGGGGTCGGTGTTGGCCAAAGAAGGATCGTCACGCAAGGCTTCGTTTACTTCTGTAATTTCACCGCTGATCGGCATGTACACATCGGCTGCAGCCTTCACAGACTCGACCACGCCAGCCACAGCTTTCTGTTCAAAGCTACTGCCCACTTCTGGCAACTCCACAAACACCACATCACCCAGCGCATCTTGCGCATGGTGCGTAATGCCCACGGTGGCCACATCGCCTTCAACCTTGATCCACTCGTGCTCTTCGGTGTACTTCAAACTCATTTTTCTCTCCTTGAATAATTTAATTGGGGTCAGATCAACATTAATTATCGGGGTCAGATCACAATTGTTGGGCGATCTTTAGCCGCGGTAATAACGATTAGGAACAAAAGGCATGGCACTGACCGTCATGGGCACTGCTTTGCCGCGCACCATGGCATTCACAACCGTGCCCATTGCAGCATTTGCAACGTCCACATAGCCCATGGCGACAGGCACATTGGCGGTGGGGCCGAGCAAGCCACTGGAAACTTCACCGATCTTGACACCCTGCAAGCTTTGCAGTTCTACATGTTCGCGAACGGGCACACGTTCTTTCGCAATCAAACCGACACGTTTGCGAGTTAGAGGATGCGTGCCATCCAATTGGCCCAACACGATGGTGGCACCAGGGAAACCGCCAGCGCGTGCGCCGCCTGTGCGACGTACTTTTTGAATGGCCCAGTTGAGACCTGCTTCGATGGGTGTGGTGGTGGTGTCGATGTCGTTGCCATACAAACACAATCCCGCTTCGAGGCGCAGGGAATTGCGAGCACCCAAACCAATGGGCTTCACTTCTGCTTGCGCTAACAAGGCGCGGGCAAATGCATCCACTACGGTGTTGCCCACAGAAATCTCAAACCCATCTTCACCGGTATAGCCAGAGCGAGTGATGAACAGATCCGCACCTTGCCATTCAAACGCTGCACCCGTCATGAACACCAACTTTTCAACACCTGGCACCATGCGTGACAAAGCATCAATCGCTTTAGGACCTTGCAAAGCCAACAACGCGCGCTCGGGCATGGGAATGACTTGGCAGCGCGAGCCGATGCGCGCTTGAATGTGTGCGATGTCATTGACTTTGCAAGCACCGTTCACAATCACAAAAATATCAGTGCCGCGGTTGACAAACATCAGGTCGTCAATGATGGTGCCTTCGTCGGTGAGCAGCAAACCATAGCGCTGTTTGCCCACAGGCAAATCGATCACATCGACAGGCATCAAAGATTCAAAGGCTGCCGCGGCATCGGGACCCACCAAACGCAATTGGCCCATGTGCGACACATCAAACAAACCTGCTTCGGCGCGTGTGTGATGGTGCTCGGCCATCAAACCCATGGGGTATTGAACGGGCATGCTGTAACCGGCAAAGGGCACCATGCGTGCGCCAAGCTCTATGTGCAAAGCATTGAGGGGGGTGTTGAGCAAAGCGGTGTCAGCGGACAATTGAATTCTCCAAGGGCAAAGTAAAACCATGACCGAAATCATGGGTTGCCCTCGCTGTCCGCTTTACCTGAGCGATTCGCCGGTTGTGTCTTTCGGGGGAAAGACTCACTGCGGGTTGCGCCTTCGGTGGAGGGTTCGACCGGATGGTCCGCCCTCTCTCTCCAGTGAGGATGCGTTGCTAAACAAAGTTAACAACGTTTGTCAGTCCTGGGTACCTGAGCGTTCAGAAATCTAAAGATTTCCTGCGCCTTCGGTGGCAGTCTTTTACAAGCCTGCACTCTCCTGACGGCTCAAATTATAAACAGGTCTTTTGAACCTGCCAGCACTTTTTACATGCCTGAGTAGTTGGGTCCGCCACCACCTTCGGGTGTCACCCAGACGATGTTTTGTGTTGGATCTTTGATGTCGCAGGTTTTGCAATGCACACAGTTTTGCGCATTGATTTGCAGACGATCGGATTGGTCTTCGTTCTTGACGTATTCGTAAACGCCAGCAGGGCAATAGCGCGCCTCGGGGCCTGCAAATTTGGCCAAGTTGATGCCCACCGGCACGCTGGCGTCCTTCAAGGTGAGGTGCGCCGGTTGATTCTCTTCGTGGTTGGTGTTGCTGATGAACACACTCGACAATCGATCAAACGTGAGCTTGCCATCGGGCTTGGGATATTGAATGGGTTGGCATTCGGCCGCAGGCTTGAGGTAAGTGTGGTCGGCCGCTGCACGGCGAAGCGTCCAGGGCACATGGCCGCGCAACACAAATTGCTCCACACCGGTCATGAGCGTGCCCACTGTGCGGCCTTTTTTGAACCACTGCTTGAAGTTGCGGGCCTTGTTCAACTCGGTGTGCAACCAGCTGTTCTCGAAAGCTTCTGGGTACGCGCTGAGTTCGTCATGCGCGCGTCCAGCTTGCAATGCGTCATAGGCCGCTTCGGCTGCCAACATGCCAGTCTTGATGGCTGCGTGGCTTCCTTTGATGCGGCTGGCATTGAGATACCCCGCATCGCAACCTACCAAGGCGCCACCTGGGAACACTGTTTTGGGCAAAGACAAGAGTCCGCCTGCCGTAATGGCACGCGCACCATAAGAAATGCGTTTGGCCGGCGCAATGCCTTTGGCCTCGTCGCCTTCAAAGTACCAACGGATGTTGGGGTGCGTTTTGAAGCGTTGGAACTCTTCAAAGGGGCTGAGCCAAGGGTTGGTGTAATCCAAGCCCACCACAAAACCCACCACCACTTTGTTGTCTTCCATGTGATACAAGAAAGAGCCGCCGTAAGTGTTTTCGTCTAAGGGCCAACCGGCGCTGTGCAAAGCCAAGCCAGCTTTGTGACGTGCAGGGTCGATTTCCCATAACTCTTTGATGCCGATGCCGTAGCTTTGCGGATCTTTGCCGTCGTCCAATTTGAACTTGGCAATGACCTGCTTGCCCAAATGGCCCCGCGCGCCTTCAGCAAACACGGTGTACTTGGCATGCAGTTCCATGCCCAATTGGAAGCTGTCCGTTGGCTCGCCATCTTTGCCGATGCCCATGTTGCCAGTGGCCACACCCTTGACGGAGCCGTCGGCGTTGTACAAAACTTCTGCCGCCGTAAAGCCTGGGAAAATTTCTACGCCCAAGGCTTCGGCTTGTTCGCCTAACCAGCGGGTGAGGTTGCCCAAGCTGATGATGTAGTTGCCATCGTTGTGAAAGCAGGGTGGCAGGGCGAAATTGGGGACGCGTGTGGCGCCGTTTTCAGTGGTCATCAAGAAGATGTCTTCCGTGACCGGTTGATTTAAAGGGGCGCCCATTTCTTTCCAGTTGGGAAAGAGTTCAGTCAGGGCAATGGGGTCCATGATGGCGCCCGACAAAATGTGCGCGCCGGGCTCGGAACCTTTTTCCAACACCACCACAGAAACTTCCGTGCCTTTTTCTTGGGCCAATTGCTTCAAGCGAATGGCCGTCGACAAACCTGCTGGGCCACCGCCCACAATCACCACGTCGTATTCCATGGATTCGCGGGGACCGTGTGTATTCAAAATCTCTTCGGGTGTCATGGTGGACTCACATCAAGTTGAAATTTAGGGGCCAAATATGGCAATTTGTCCATTTTAAGCGTGGAAGAGGCAGAATCTGCCTTCATCAAGTCACCTAAATGATGACTTAGGCCAATGCAATTAGTCGAGATGAACGATGAAATTTGAAATACCAGAGATCAAGAAAAAAGTTCACGAAATGATCATCCCCATTCGGTGGGGTGACATGGATGCCATGGGGCATGTCAACAACACGGTTTACTTTCGATATCTGGAAACCGTGCGCATTGATTATTTCCAGTCGATTGGCTGCGAGCCTAATCCGCAAGGGCAGGGTCCCGTCATCGTGAATGCCTTCTGCAATTTCTACAAACAGCTGGAATACCCCGGGAATGTGCTGGCCAAAATGTATGTGAGCGACCCTGCGCGCACCACTTTTGAGAGCTGGTGCACCTTGGAGCTGGTGGACAAGCCAGGTGTGATTTACGCGGCAGGCGGCGCCACCACAATTTGGGTGGATTTCCCTTTGCAAAAAGCCGTGAACTTGCCGGACGACATCAGGGCTCGCGTGACGACCTGAAAAAGCAAGCCGCCGAGAGCCTGTTATTTTTGTTTGGGCACACGACCCATCAAGTAAAACTCAGGATTGGGCATCATGTTGCTGAAGCTGGCCATGCGGTTGGACAAACCGAAGAAGGCCGTAATGGCCGCAATGTCCCAAATGTCTTCGTCGTCAAAACCTTGCGCATGCAAAGGTGCAAAGTCGGCATCTTCAATTTGGTCGCTGTGCAAACAGACCTTCATGGCGAAATCGAGCATGGCGCGCTGGCGCGGTGAGATGTCCGCTTTGCGATAGTTGACCGCCACTTGATCGGCCACCAAGGGCTTCTTTTCGTAAATGCGCAGGATGGCGCCATGGGCCACCACGCAATACAAACAGTTGTTGGCAGCGCTGGTGGTGGTAACGATCATTTCCCGATCGCCTTTGGTCAAGTTGCTGGTGCGACCTACAGACTCGGGCACCATGAGAGCGTCATGGTAAGCAAAGAACGCGCGCCACTCTGCGGGGCGGCGGGCAAAGGCCAGGAAAACCTGGGGCACAAAGCCAGCTTTTTCTTGAACTTCCAAAATCTTGGATCGAATGTCGTCGGGCAGGTCTTTCAGCTCGGGGGTGGGGTAGCGCTGGGTTTTGGTGGCGTTGGCGGAGGTGCTCATGGGAATCCTTGTCAGTTTTCTGATTCTATTCACCCCTTACACTAATGCTTTTTTGAGTCTTCCCCTCTAAGGAGAACCCTGTGAACAAGATTTTTCCCTCGGCCGCCGAGGCACTGAAAGGTGTCGTGGCAGATGGTCAACTGCTTGCTGTGGGTGGCTTTGGCCTCTGCGGTATCCCTGAAGCCCTGATTGATGCGCTGCGCGACTCTGGCTGCAAAAACCTCACCGCCATTTCGAACAATGCGGGTGTCGACGGTTTTGGTTTGGGGAAGTTGCTAGAAACACGTCAGATTAAAAAAATGATTTCATCCTACGTGGGTGAAAACAAAGAGTTTGAGCGTCAGTTTTTGGCGGGCGAATTGGAATTGGAATTCACACCCCAAGGAACGCTGGCTGAAAAGCTGCGCGCTGGCGGTGCAGGCATTCCAGCCTTCTTCACCAAAACAGGCGTGGGCACGGTGGTGGCAGATGGCAAAGAGCTGCGTGAATTCGATGGCGAGACTTACGTCATGGAGCGCGCCTTGGTGCCTGACGTGTCTTTGGTGAAAGCATGGCGCGCCGACAAATCTGGCAACTTGCAATTTCGCCTAACAGCGCGCAACTTCAATCCGGCTGTGGCAATGGCCGGCAAGGTGTGCATTGTGGAAGTTGAAGAGATTGTTGAAACCGGCGACATGGTGCCCGATCAAATTCACTTGCCTGGCATTTATGTTCATCGCTTGGTGCTCAACAAGCACCCCGAAAAGCGCATTGAAAAACGCACCATCACAGAGAAAGCAGGAGTCTGAGCATGAGCTGGAATCAAGACCAAATGGCGGCGCGTGCTGCCCACGAATTGCAAGACGGCTTTTATGTGAACTTGGGTATTGGCATTCCCACTTTGGTGGCCAACCATGTGCCCAGCAACATTGAAGTGTGGCTGCAATCTGAAAACGGCATGCTGGGCATTGGCCCCTTCCCCACAGAAGATGAAGTCGACGCCGACTTGATCAATGCGGGCAAACAAACAGTGACCACCATCAAAGGCTCTTCCATCTTTGGCAGTCATGACAGCTTCGCGATGATACGCGGTGGCAAAATCAATTTGTCCATTCTGGGCGCCATGCAAGTGAGCGAAAAGGGCGACTTGGCCAACTGGATGATTCCAGGCAAGATGGTTAAGGGCATGGGCGGCGCCATGGACTTGGTGGCGGGCGTGAAGCGCGTCATCATCTTGATGGAACACGTGGCCAAGAAAAAAGACGGCACCGAAGATTTGAAAATCTTGCCTCAGTGCACATTGCCTTTAACGGGTGTGGGCGTTGTGGATCGCATCATCACTGATTTGGCTGTGATGGATGTTGTGCCTGAAGGTTTGAAGGTTGTGGAGATGGCCCCCGGTGTGACGCAAGAAGTTTTGCAAAGTAAAACGGGTGTGAAGCTAATTTTCTAAACCCCATTAGAAAATTCTCCCAACAAAAAAGCCGCTGTGAAGCGGCTTTTTTGTTGGTGTCACATCTCCTTGGTGGAGATGCGGTGATGCATTTCTATCACTTTAAAATATCGCCCATGCACAAGTACTTCATCTCGAGGTACTCTTCCATGCCATGGTGTGAGCCCTCGCGGCCCAAGCCCGATTGCTTCACGCCGCCAAAGGGCACATGCTCAGTGGCAATGATGCCCACATTGATGCCCACCATGCCGTATTCCAAACCTTCACTGACGCGGAAGATGCGGCCCACATCGCGGCTGTAGAAATAACTGGCCAAGCCAAACTCGGTGTTGTTGGCGGCAGCAATGGCTTCTTGCTCTGTTTTGAATTTGAAGACCGGTGCAAAGGGACCGAAGGTTTCTTCGCGCGCGCACAGCATGTCGGATGTGGCATTGCCAATGACGGTGGGTTCAAAGAACTGACCGTTCAAAGCTTTGCCACCTGCCAACACCACACCGCCTTTGGCTTTGGCATCTTCGACGTGGCGTGTGACTTTTTCCAAAGCAGCGGGTTCGATGAGTGGGCCTTGCACCACACCCTCTTCAAAACCGTTGCCCACTTTCAAGGCTTTGACTTTGGCGGCAAACTTTTGCACAAAGGTGTCGTACACCGACTCTTGCACGTAGATGCGATTGGCACATACGCAGGTTTGTCCTGCATTGCGGTATTTGCTGGCCATAGCGCCTTCTACAGCGCTATCGATGTCGGCGTCATCAAACACGATGAAGGGCGCATTGCCGCCTAATTCCAATGAGAGTTTCTTCACAGTGGGTGCCGATTGCGCCATCAAAATACGACCCACTTCGGTGCTGCCTGTGAAGCTGATGTGGCGCACGATGTCGCTAGAGCAGAACACCTTGCCGGCTGCAATGCTGTTGTCTGAATCGGCGGTGAGCAAGTTGATCACACCAGCGGGAATGCCAGCACGCATGGCCAATTCACCAGCGGCCAAAGCCGTCAGAGGGGTGAGCTCTGCTGGCTTGATGACAACGGTGCAACCGGCGGCCAATGCAGGCGCCACCTTGCGAGTGATCATGGCCAATGGGAAGTTCCATGGCGTGATGGCAGCACAAACGCCGATGGGTTGTTTGATGACCAAGAGGCGACGTGTGTTGTCAAACTGGGGCAGTGTTTCGCCATTGACGCGTTTGGCTTCTTCTGCATACCACTCTACAAAGCTGGCGCCGTACATCACTTCGCCCTTGGCTTCTGCAAAGGGCTTGCCTTGTTCTGCAGTCATGATGCGACCCAAATCTTCGACATTGGCCATCAGTAAGTCGTACCATTTGCGCAGCAAGATGCTGCGCTCTTTGCTGGTTTTGCCGCGCCAGGCGGGCAGGGCGGCATTGGCCGCTGCAATGGCGGCCTCTGCATCTTGGGCGCCCAGGTTGGCCACATCGGCCAATTTGGCACCTGTGGCGGGGTCATTGACATCAAAACGGCTGCTGCCTTTGACCCACTGGCCATTGACCAATGCGTCGGTTTTGAGCAGGGTGGGGTCCTTCAACAGGGCCAAAGGGGATGTTTTCATGTCCATAGGGGTCTCCAAGAGAGTTTTGAGGCGCGATTCGCAGCATCGGCAATCTTATAATGGAAAGTTAGGCCAAGTAAGGCTTTCATAAAGATACCCTGCCATGAGCACACCTGTTATTTCTGTTGCTGAGATTCGCAAAACCTTCCTCGACTTTTTTGCGTCAAAAGGTCACACCGTGGTGGCGTCCAGCCCCTTGGTTCCCGGCAACGACCCCACCTTGATGTTCACCAACTCTGGCATGGTGCAATTCAAGGACGTGTTCTTGGGCACCGACAAACGCAGCTATGTGCGCGCAGCGTCGGTGCAAGCTTGCTTGCGCGCGGGCGGCAAGCACAACGATTTGGAAAACGTGGGTTACACCGCACGTCATCACACCTTCTTTGAAATGTTGGGCAACTGGAGCTTTGGCGATTACTTCAAACGCGACAGTTTGAAGTGGGCCTGGGAACTGCTCACCCAAGTTTACAAATTGCCCGCTGAAAAACTGTGGGCCACGGTCTACATCGAAGACGACGAAGCCTACGACATTTGGACGAAAGAAATTGGCCTGCCACCCGAGCGCGTGGTGCGCATTGGTGACAACAAAGGCGGACGCTACATGTCCGACAATTTCTGGATGATGGCCGACACCGGCCCCTGCGGTCCTTGCTCTGAAATCTTCTACGACCACGGCCCCGAAATTCCAGGTGGTCCCCCCGGCAGCCCAGAGCAAGACGGCGACCGTTACATTGAAATTTGGAACAACGTGTTTATGCAATTTGACATGCAGCCCGATGGCAGCGTGAAGAACTTGCCTGCACCTTGCGTTGACACCGGCATGGGCCTTGAGCGCTTGGCAGCCATTCTCCAGCACGTGCACAGCAACTATGAAATCGACATATTTGATTCATTGATCAAAGCTGCGTCGCGTGAAACAGGCTGCAAAGATTTGGAAAATAAGTCATTGCGAGTCATTGCCGACCACATTCGCGCCACCGCATTCTTGGTGAGCGATGGCGTGGTGCCCAGCAACGAAGGCCGTGGTTATGTGCAGCGCCGCATTGTGCGCCGTGCTATTCGCCACGGTTACAAGCTGGGTCAAAAAACACCGTTCTTCCACAAGCTGGTGCCCGACCTGGTGAATTTGATGGGCGCGGCTTATCCTAGTTTGGCCTCACAAGAAAAACGCATCACTGACATCTTGAAGGCTGAAGAAGAGCGCTTCTTTGAAACCTTGGAAGTGGGCATGCAAATTTTGGACGCAGCGCTGGAAGGCGGCGTTAAAGTGTTGCCCGGCGAAGTGGCTTTCAAATTGCACGACACCTATGGCTTCCCCTTGGACTTGTCTGCTGACGTTTGCCGCGAGCGCGATTTGAGCGTGGACGAAGCCGGCTTTGCCGCCGCCATGGAACGTCAAAAAGCCCAAGCCCGTGCGGCCGGCAAATTCAAAATGGACCGCGCCCTGGAGTACACCGGCGCGGGCAACACCTTCGTGGGTTACGACGAACTGCAAGCCACCGCCAAAGTGTTGGCGCTGTATTTAGAGGGCACGCCCGCTTCAGAACTCAAGGCCGGTCAAAACGGCGTGGTGGTGTTGGACACCACACCGTTCTATGCAGAGTCGGGTGGCCAAGTGGGCGACCAAGGCTTGTTGCAAACAGCGGACGCCAAGTTTGAAGTGGCCGACACCTTGAAGATCAAGGCCGATGTGTTTGGTCACCATGGCGTGTTGTTGGAAGGCAGCCTCAAAATAGGCGATGCAGTGCAAGCCCAAGTGAACACCGACGTGCGCGCGGCCACCGTGCGCAATCACTCGGCTACACACTTGATGCACAAAGCCTTGCGTGAAGTCTTGGGTGACCACGTGCAACAAAAAGGTTCCTTGGTGAATGCCGAGCGCACACGCTTTGACTTTGCGCACAACGCCCCGATCACCGACGAACAAATTTTGGCCATTGAAGCCAAAGTGAACCAAGAAATTTGGGCCAACCCCGCTACGCAAGCGCGCGTGATGGACATTGAGTCGGCACAAAAAACCGGCGCCATGATGTTGTTTGGCGAGAAGTACGGCGAAACTGTGCGCGTGTTAGACATCGGCTCCAGCCGTGAACTGTGCGGCGGTACCCACGTGCACCGCACGGGCGACATCGGTTTGTTCAAAGTGGTGGCCGAGAGCGGTGTGGCCGCAGGTGTACGCCGTATTGAAGCTGTGACCGGTGGCAATGCCTTGGCCTATTTGCAGTCTTTGGAAGCCACTGTTTCTAAGGCTGCAGGCAGCTTGAAAGCATCGCCTTCAGAACTCAACAGCCGCATCGCCCAAGTCTTGGACCAAGTGAAATCCTTGGAAAAAGAAATGGCCGCGCTCAAAGGCAAATTGGCTTCTTCACAAGGCGATGAGCTCATGACGCAAGCGGCCGATGTGAAGGGCGTGAAAGTCTTGGCCGCTTTGCTGCCAGGCGCCGATGCCAAAACATTGCGTGACACGATGGACAAGTTGAAAGACAAGCTGAAAACCGCCGCCATTGTGTTGGCTGCGGTGGACGGTGACAAAGTTCAATTGGCAGCAGGCGTGACCGCCGACACCACAGGCAAAGTGAAGGCGGGTGAGTTAGTGAACTTCGTGGCCCAGCAAGTTGGCGGCAAGGGCGGTGGCAAGCCCGACATGGCCATGGCGGGTGGCACGGATGCAACCCACCTCAATGCTGCATTGGCCAGTGTGCAGGCTTGGGTGACTGAGCGTTTGTGATATTTCAAATGCACTGACGATTTCGTCGTCAGAAATTTGAGTTTGAAGAAAGCCCCGAGAGGGGCTTTTTTCATGGGCGAGTCAACTGAATTTGAGAGATCTGCAGCTTTCAAACCTTCTGGCAACACCCGCCAGTGGATCATAGAAAGCAATCGTCTTTGCCAGAAGCTGCAAGGGCGAGCTGAAATCATCAAGTTCATCCGCCGCGCGCTTGACCACCGGATAAAACTGATCGCCCAACAAGGGCAAGCCAAGCGCGTTCATATGCACACGCAATTGATGGCGTTGGCCTGTGATGGGTTTCAAAACATAACGCGCCAGGGCTGGCGGCGATGAGGTGACGGTTGGCATGGCTGAAGCGTTGCCATCCAATCGATCAACACAGTCAATCCAAGTTTCGCTGTTCGTTGTTTTGCCATCCTGTATTTCATCAGCGTCCAATTCACGCATCCTGAAAAACTGAACATCTTCCACCATCCTGCTTTTGTGTGTCAGTGGAAATTCAAGCCTCAAGGGAGAGGACTCGGGCGCTGCCGCAATCCCCTCGTATGTTTTATCAACTTCTCGAAGCCTGAACAAGGCTTGGTACGCATCACGGTCTTGCGCTCGAACACTGAACACCACAAGACCTGCAGTCTCTCGATCAATGCGGTGAATAGGTGAGAGCTCTGGCAAATTCAATTGCTGCTTGAGTTGCACCAGCAAACTTTGTTGCACATACTGACCGCCTGGCGTGACCGGCATGAAGTGCGGCTTGTCGGCCACCACCAAGTGCGCGTCTTGAAAAATGATCTGCGCTTTGAATGGTAAGGTGGGTTCATCCGACACCTCGCGAAAGTAGTGCAAGTGCGATTCGCTTAACAAACGCTGCGCGGGTTCAATGCGTTGCCCGATGGCATTCAGCACGCGGCCTTCGTCAAATCGCTTTAGCCACACTTCGCGTTGAACGGCCGGAAATCTTGCGCACAAAAAATCAAGAGCTGTCAGCTGCGTGTTGGCAGGCACGCCCACTTTGCTTGCGCTGACGCCATTGACGAGCAGCTTAGACGCGTTGGAAGACGACATCCCACACACCGTGCCCCAATTTCAAGCCGCGGTTTTCAAACTTGGTGAGCGGGCGGTAGTCTGGCTTTTGAGCGTAGCCGCCATTGGATGCATCTGCGGTGTTTTTCAGCAAAGGCTCTGCACTCAGCACTTCCAAAATTTGAACCGCATACGGCTCCCAATCGGTGGCGCAGTGAATGTAAGCGCCAGGTTTCAGGCGTGCCGCCAGTTTGGCAATCAAAGGTGTTTGAATCAGTCTGCGTTTGTTATGACGCGACTTGTGCCAAGGATCGGGAAAGAAAATGTGCACGCCGTCTAGCGACGACAAAGGCAACATGTTGTCGATCACTTCCACGGCATCGTGTTGCAAGATGCGGATGTTGTGAATGTCTTGTTCGCCAATGCGTTTGAGCAAGGCGCCCACACCGGGTTCATGGACTTCGCAGCACAAAAAATGGTCGTGTGGGCGAACTTTGGCAATGTGTGCGGTGGCCTCACCCATGCCAAAGCCAATTTCCAAAATGACAGGCGCTGGCGCGGCGTCTTGGCCGTTCAAGCCAAAGGCTTTTGTCATGTTCAATGGCTCGGGCGCGTACTGCAGCAAATACTGAGGACCCCACACTTCAAACGCTTTGGCTTGACCGGTGGTGGTGCGGCCGGCGCGCTTTACGTAGCTTTTGATGTTTTTGGGAAACGCCACATCTGCGGGCGCTTGGTTGGAGGTGTCTGAGGTCATGCCTCGATTTTAGTGGCTTCGCGACGTGCCCATTCATCTGTCCACTGCGCAAGCACTGAAGGCAGCTGGCTCATGGCCGTGAAGGTATCTGAAGCAGTATGAAGGTCCAAGCTCGATGCGGCCAGCCTCATGGTGTTGCATATCGCTGCCTCGGTGCTCAAGTCCAAAGCCTTGGCGCCATTTTGCTTCGACAGTTTTTCGCCATTGGGTCCCAACACCAAGGGGGTGTGCAAATAGTGGGGGCGCGCAAGCCCCAAGGCTTCTTGCAACATGATTTGTCTGGCCGTGTTGTCGGCTAGATCTTGACCGCGCACCACATGGCTGATGCCTTGCGCCGCATCGTCTACCACCACAGCCAGCTGGTAGGCCCATAAACCATCTGCACGTTTCAATACAAAATCGCCCACTTCGTCTAAAACGTTTTGCGTTTGTGCGCCTAAGCGTCTATCTGTCCAATGGACCCATGGGCTGCCGCGCTTTGCGCTCCAGGCTTGGGCATTGAATCGCCAAGCTCTGGCGGATTTGCCTTGCAGGCCATCGCGGCAGGAGCCTGGATAAACGGCCGCTTTGTGACGTTCTAAGTTCAACCCCATCAGGGCCTGACTTTCTTCAATTTCTTTGCGCGTGCAGCCGCAGGGGTAGACCAAACCTTGTGCCAACAATTGATCTAGCGCACCTTGATACAAGCTGTTTCGTTGGGATTGGTAGGCAATTTCGCCGTCCCATTGCAAGCCACATTGCTGCAGCTGTTGCATGATGGTTTGGTCGGCACCAGGTACACATCGAGGGCCATCGATGTCCTCCATGCGAACCCTCCATTCGCCCTGGTGAGCGCGCGCATCCAGGTAGCTGGCCAGTGCGGCCACCAATGAGCCGGCGTGCAATTCACCCGTGGGTGAGGGCGCGAATCTGCCGCGATACATTCAGACTTAAATGACAGCGAGGGCCAATTCCAAACCGGAGATGAACGCATCTTCGACGCGATGTCCTAAGCACCAATCGCCGCACACACCAATGCCTTGCTTGGGGCTGTGCATGTAGGGTGCACCCAAAGCTTGAAGTGTTTTGGCATAGCGCCAACGGTGCACTTCTGCGTGGGCAGGTGTGGCCCGGATGCCCGTGATTTCTGAAAATGCTTTGATCAATTTGGCTTGCACACGCTCTGGAGCATCTTCCAAATGTTCTTGTGACCATGCGGCACTGGCTTGGACGGTCCAGCGCTCAATGTGATCACGACCTGGTTTAGATGATTCACGTGCCAACCATGCCACGCGGTGGTGGACGCTGCGCGCAGCATTCCATTGGGGGCCCAAGGTGATCAAACCCGGTTGAGCCGCATTGGGGAAGGCCACCATCAAGGTCCAGCAGGGCGCCACTTGAACTTTGTTCAAGGCGGAGGCTTGTTCCATTTTGATGTTGGAATTGCGAAGTAAATCAATGGCTTGGTCTGAGGGGATGGCCAAGAGCACTTGGTCAAAACCACTGAACACCGATTGCGCACCTTCGGGCTCTTCGCTGTGCAGTTGCCAAAGTTCAGGATGCAAGGTGTCGCGCTCGATTTTGAAAACACGCGATTCAAAGTGCACGGCATCGGCTTGAATCAAAGGCTGAGCCCAGGCTTTGACCAAAGCGTTCATGCCGGGGGTGGCCACCCAGTGCTTGTCTTGTGTGTTGCGTGCGGCTTCGACCACGCGGCCCATGGCATCCAGCACGCGCACGGCATTGGCGCTCCAGGGTTTGCAAATTTGAGGGGTGGTGGCCAGCGCTTGTGCGAATCGATCATCGCGCACGGTGAAGTATTGCGCACCATGGTCGAAGCTGCCAAAGCTGGACGCGCGCGTCGACATGCGGCCGCTGGCGCCTTTGCTTTTTTCAAAGACGGTGACGCGATGGCCGGCTTGCACCAAGGTGCGCGCGCAGGCAATGCCTGCCATGCCGGCACCCACGATGGCGAAATTTTGAACGGACTTTGTCTGGGTATTTGTTTTTGTCATGGGGCTACTCTACACGCGATAGTGGGGTTGGAGCAATGCCTGTTTGGTGCGGCTTTGTTGTAACTGCGACAGCCACCAACTGAGCGCATGGCCCAACGGCTTGCCGTGAGGATTGCGCCATGCAAATTCAACTTGGTTGATGCGTTGCAGTCGGCTGACTTTTTTGGCAACCAAGCGACCGCTGTCCAAGTAAGGCTGGGCCATGCTTTCGGGCAAGAAACCACCGCCCAATCCTCGCAATTGGGCTTCCAATTTGCTGGGCATGTCTGGCACTGTCAAAACATCTTGGCCGCCCAAAAGGCCAATGGTGACGCCTTCGCCGCGTTGCACAGAGTCAGCGACGGCCACTGCACGATGTTCTTGCAGGACAGCGTCTGACAGGGGTTCGGGGGCGGTGGCCAAAGTATGGTGGGGCGCTACGGCGTAGACAAATCGCACTTCGCCCAGGTTTTCGTGCATCAATTCTGCATGGCTGGCAGGCGTGATTAAAACGCCAATGGCCAGATCGGCTTGGCCTGATTTGAGCGCAGCCAAGGTACCCGACAAAGTTTCGTAACGAATGCGCAATTGAGTGGGCGGCTTGAGGGCTAAAAAAGTTTCGCTCAATTCCATCACTACCGATCTGGCAATGATGCTGTCCACGGCTACTGTGAAGACCGACTCCCAGCCAGTGGCCACGCGTCTCACGCGATTGGCGATGGCATCAACGTCCTGAAGCAAGCGCTGGGCTTCGCGCAACAAGGCTTTGCCTGCCTCGGTGGGCTTGGCTTGGCGGCTGCTGCGATCGAACAACAAGACGTCCAGCGCATCCTCGATTTGCCGAACTCGGTAAGTGAGGGCACTGGGAACCAAGCCTTTCTGCCTGGCTGCCGCTGCAAAGCTGCCAGTTTCCTCGATGGCCAGCAGCATGCTGAGGGCGTCGGGGGTAAGGAAGTCGCGTGCGTTGGCGCTCATGTTTGATGATTCAGTATTTTTGAATGATGACTGCAAATTATGCCAATCTTATTGAAATCATTGCAATTTAAAGTTGCGCTATCTAATTCTCTGAAAGTGAGTCACGCCATGATCCAAATCCGCCGTTCCGCTGAGCGTGGTTATGCCGACCATGGTTGGCTTAAGTCATTCCACAGCTTTTCATTTGCAGGCTACTACGACCCCAACTTCATGGGCTGGGGCAATTTGCGTGTGATCAACGAAGACCGCATTGCGCCTGGCACTGGCTTTGGCACCCACGGCCACAAAGACATGGAAATCATCAGCTATGTGTTGTCGGGCAACTTGGCGCACAAAGACAGCATGGGCAATGTCAAGGGCATTCCACCCGGCGATGTGCAGCGCATGAGTGCAGGCAGGGGCGTGATGCACAGCGAGTTCAATCACGCTGAAGGTGAAACGACGCACTTCTTTCAAATTTGGATTGAGCCCAACGTGATGGGTATCCAGCCAAGCTACGAGCAGAAAACTGTGCCACCCATTAGCAAACGCGGTGCCTTGAAAGTCGTGGCCTCGCCCCAAGGTGAGGGTGATGCGGTGAAGATTTCTGCAGACGCAAGTTTGTACGCGGGTTTGCTAGATGGGGACGAGAAGGCCTCGCTGGCTTTGGATCCCGCACGCAAAGCCTATGTTCACCTCATTCGCGGCGAACTGCAAGTGAATGGACAGGCATTGAAGGGCGGCGACGCAGCCCTCATCCAAGCCGAAACGAATCTTGAACTGACCTATGGCAAAGATGCCGAGGTCTTAGTTTTTGACTTGGCTTCTTAATTTTTAAGACGCTGTATTTTTAATTTCTTTAGGAGAACTCTCATGGCTAAAACAGTCGTTATCTATCACTCAGGTTACGGTCACACACAGCGCGTGGCGCAATTCGTGGCACAAGGCGCCAATGCCGCATTGATCGCCATCGATGCCGACGGTAACATCGCAGACGCCGATTGGGAAACTTTGGACGCTGCTGATGCCATCATCTTTGGCTCACCCACTTACATGGGCATGGCCTCTTGGCAGTTCAAGAAATTTGCAGATGCAACGTCTAAGCGTTGGTTCACTAGCGCTTGGAAAGACAAAGTGGCCGGTGGTTTCACCATCTCTGCCAGCCCCAGCGGTGACAAGCTGTCAACCATTCAGTACTTCATCACTTTGGCCATGCAACAAGCCATGGTGTGGGTGGGTCAGCCTTCAATGAACGACGGCACGATCAACCGCATTGGTTCCAACTCCGGTGTGATGGCACAAGTAGGCCCCACCAGCCCCGCAGAAGACATTCCACAAGGCGACTTGGACACAGCGAAGGCCTATGGTGCGCGCGTGGCGGCTGTGGCAGCCAAGTTGCGTGGTTAATTAAAAAGCTGCCGCAAATTTTTTGCGCAAATCATCACGTTAAAAAGCAGTGCAGTCCCAGTGAATGCGCTGCTTTTTATTTGGGGTGATCTTCAGTGTGCTGAACTGTTTTTAATTCGACGTCCACGGCTCGCCTTTCATCGAACACAAAGCATCCACCGTCGTAGTGGGAGCCGTCGGTCTCTTCAAAGTATTTCAAAATACCGCCCTCTAACTGGTACGTGTGGGGCAGTCCGTTTTGCTGCATGAAGATGGCCGCTTTTTCACAGCGAATGCCGCCCGTGCAAAAGCTGATGATGGTTTTGTCTTGCAGTTCTTCTTTGTGGGCCATGACTGCATCAGGAAACTCTGTGAACTTGGTCAGGCGCCAGTCAATTGCGCCCTTGAAGGTACCTTCGTCGACTTCGTAATCGTTGCGGGTGTCCAAAATGACCACCGGGCGGCCGTTGTCGTCAAAGCCCTGGTCAAGCCAGCGTTTGGCCGTGGCCGGGCTGACGGCTGGGGCGCGGCCCTCGGCGGGTCGAATGGTGGGGTGGTTCATGCGAATGATCTCGCCTTTGACCTTCACCAGCATCTTCTTGAATGGAACGGTCTCAGACCAGCTTTCCTTGGGTGTAATGTCTGAAAACCTAGGATCTGTGTGCAGTTCCGAGACAAAACCTCTCACAGCCTCGGCAGGGCCTGCCAAGAACATGTTGATGCCTTCTTCGGCCAGCAAAATCGTGCCTTTCAGGGCGCGAGCCAAGCAGCGCTCTAGCAGCACTGGGCGAAGTTCTTTGGCATCCGGCAGGGGGACGAACTTGTAGGTGGAAATGTTCAGAATATTGTTCACCCCCGTATTGTAGAAAACATCCGATGCAGCTTCTACAATGGGCCCATGTTTGTTCATTTGCGCCTTCATTCCGAGTTTTCCATTGTCGATTCCACCTGCCGCATTGACGATGTGGTGCAGGCTGCGGCAGACGACCATCAACCCGCTTTGGCCCTCACCGACCTGAGCAATTTGTTTGGTGCCATCAAGTTTTACAAGGCCGCTCGCGGCAAGGGCGTTCAACCGATTTTGGGCGCTGAAATCTTCTTGGAAGGTTTGGGCGCGGATCCCTTGGCTTTGTCGCGCGTCATGGTGCTGGTGCAAAGTTCACAGGGTTATTTGAACCTGTCCGAATTGCTGGCACGCGCTTGGACGCAGAACATGGTCAAAACCAATGCCGTGGTCAAGCTGGCTTGGCTTCAAGAATTGTCTGAAGGTTTGATTGTGTTATCGGGTGCGCAAGCTGGCCCGGTCGGTCAAGCCTTGGTGCAAGGCGATACATCACGCGCTGCTGAAATTGCGTTGCAGTTGGCGTCTATTTTTACGCACCGTTTTTATTTGGAAATTCAGAGAGCGGGACGACCAGAAGACAATGTCCACGTGGTGGCTGCCGTTAAGTTGGCGGCACGTTTGAGTTTGCCTGTGGTGGCAACACATCCTGTTCAGTTTTTGGCGCAAGACGATTACGAATCGCACGAAGCACGGGTTTGCATTTCTGAAGGCGAAATTTTGGGCAACCAGCGCCGCGTGCGCAAGTTCACGCGCGATCAATATTTCAAGTCGTCTGCTGAAATGCAAGCCTTGTTTGCCGATGTACCCAGTGCCTTGGCCAATTCGGTTGAAATTGCCAAGCGCTGCAATTTGTCTTTGGTCTTGGGCAAGCCCCAGCTGCCCAATTACCCCACGCCCATCACCGATGGCAAGCCCATGCCCATCGAGGACTATTTCCGTTTGTTGTCGGTGGAAGGTTTGGAAGAGCGCTTGGTGCATCTGTACCCAGATCCTGTCAAACGCGAAGCAGAGCGTCCTCGCTATGCAGAGCGTTTGGAGTTTGAGATCAACACCATCTTGAACATGGGCTTCCCTGGTTACTTCCTGATTGTGGGTGACTTCATCAACTGGGCCAAGAAAAACGGCTGCCCAGTGGGACCCGGTCGTGGTTCAGGTGCAGGCTCTTTGGTTGCTTATTCTTTGAAGATCACCGACCTTGACCCGCTGCAATACAACTTGCTGTTTGAGCGTTTCCTGAACCCAGAGCGGGTGTCCATGCCCGACTTCGACATTGACTTTTGCCAAACCAATCGCGACCGCGTGATTGATTATGTGAAAGACAAATATGGCCGCGATGCGGTCAGTCAAATTGCCACTTTCGGCACCATGGCCGCGCGTGCCGCCATTCGAGATGTTGGACGTGTGCTCGACATGAGTTACACCTTCTGCGATGGCATCAGCAAGCTGATTCCCAACAAGCCAGGGCAGCACATCACCATCGATGGCGCCATCAAGGCCGAGCCTATTTTGGCTGAACGCTTGGAAAAAGAAGACGAGGTGAAAACCTTGTTGGCGTTGGCCCAAAAACTCGAAGGCATGACCCGCAACGTGGGCATGCACGCGGGGGGTGTGTTGATCGCGCCCGGCAAGCTCACGGATTTCTGTCCTTTGTACCAACAGCCTGGCAGCACGTCTGCTGTGAGTCAGTACGACAAAGACGACGTGGAAGCCATTGGCTTGGTGAAGTTTGACTTCTTGGGCTTGGCCACCTTGACCATTTTGGAGTTGGCACGCGAGATGATCGTCAAGCGCCACAAAGGCCAGGAAAACTTTGCCTTTGAAAACATTCCACTCGACGACACAGCCACCTACAAATTGTTTGCGGACGGTCGCACCGAATCCGTGTTCCAGTTTGAAAGCCGCGGCATGCAGGGCATGCTGAAAGATGCGCGGCCCTCACGCTTGGAAGATTTGATTGCGCTCAACGCCTTGTACCGTCCCGGACCCATGGATTTGATTCCCAGTTTTGTGGCGCGTAAACACGGCCGTGAAGTGGTGGAGTATCCGCACCCCTTGGTTGAGAAAGTGCTGTCTGAAACCTACGGCATCATGGTGTACCAAGAGCAGGTGATGCAAACCGCACAGGTCTTAGGCGGGTACAGCTTGGGCGGCGCCGATTTGTTGCGCCGCGCCATGGGTAAGAAAAAAGCCGAGGAGATGGCCGAGCACCGCGCCATCTTCCGCAAAGGCGCAGAAGCCAATGGTTTGTCGGAAGCCAAAGCCGACGAAGTCTTTGACTTGATGGAAAAGTTCGCGGGCTACGGTTTCAATAAATCACACGCCGCAGCTTATTCTTTGTTGGCATACCACACCGGTTGGTTGAAGGTTCATTTCACGGCGGAGTTTTTCTGCGCCAACATGACCATCGAAATGGACGACACCGACAAGCTCAAAGTCTTGTTTGAAGATGCGTTGAAGTTTGGCATGACCTTCGATCCGCCCGATGTCAACCGCGGCACGCACCGTTTCGAGCCCGTGTCCGACAAAGTGATTCGCTATGGCTTGGGCGCCATCAAGGGCACCGGCCAACAAGCCATTGAGGCCATTGTGAAAGCGCGCGAAGAGGGCGGCCCCTTCACCAGCTTGTTTGATTTCTGTGTGCGAGTAGACCGCAGTCGCTTGAACAAACGCACCGTCGAAGCTTTGGTGAAGGCGGGTGCCTTTGATTCTTTGCAACGCAACCGCGCATCTTTGGCAGCGTCCATTGACCGTGCATTTGAGTTCTCTACGGCCACAGCCGCCAATGCCAATCAAGGCGGCTTGTTTGACATGATGGGAGACGATGCGCATGGCTCCAGCACGCAAGAACCCGATTTGGTCGATGTATTGCCTTGGGGTGTCAAAGAGCAACTGACCAACGAAAAAACAGCCGTTGGTTTTTACTTGTCGGGCCATTTGTTTGATGCGGTCGAGCGCGAAGTGCGCTTGTTTGCCAAGCGCAAAATTGACGACCTGATTGACAGCCGCGAGCCGCAATTGTTGGCGGGCATTGTCAGTGACTTGCGCATCATCAATGGCCAACGCGGCAAACTGGCCATCTTTAAGTTGGACGACAAAAGCGCGGTGATGGAGGCAACAGCCGATGAAGCGATGATCAACGCCAATCGCCATTTGCTGAAAGACGACGAGTTGGTCATTGTGATGGCCAAAATGCAACCCGACCGTTTCTCGGGTGGGTACCGTTTGTCGATTCAGCAAGTGTGGGATTTGCCATCAGCCCGATGCCGCTTTGGCAAGTTTTTACGTGTAGCCGTCAAAGGCCGCGCGCCTGAGGTGGCCAAGTTGGTGAAAGCCTTCCCGCCGCAACGGGAGATGACAGAGCAGGGCGAGTTGTTACGCGGTCTACCGGTGCGTTTGAAACTAGAGCGCAAAGTCGACAACGTGGCCGCCAGTGCTGAGTTGCTCTTGGGCGAGCAAGCCAAGTTTTTCCCAAGCGATGCAGCCCTTTCCAGCTGGATTGCCCAAGCCGATCAAGGCAAAGCAGAGATCGTCTACGAAATTTAATTGGGGTCAGATCAATATTAATTTCCAATCTAAAGGGCTAAAGGCTAAGGGGGGCTGACAATAAATGGGGTCAGATCAACATTAATTTTCTGCGGTTCAAAGTGAACAATGCGGCGAAAAAATTAATGTTGATCTGACCCCAATTATTGAGCCCCCCTCAGCCTTTAGCCCTTTAGATTGACCAAATTAATGTTGATCTGACCCCAATTAATCTTTGGGGCGGAAGCTGATTTCTAGGACAGGTGGGACGCGGCCGTCTTCGTCGCGGGGGAGGACGGCGGTTTTGTCGATAGCTTTGAGCACAGCTTCATCCCAAGCTTTGTTGCCGCTGCTGGACAACAACTTTCTGCTCAAAATGGTGCCATCTGGTGAGGTTTTGACCTCTACTTCCGCTTTGGGATTGCCCGCCACATCGTCCGTGAAGGTGATGTTTGGTTTGATGCGTGCACGAATGCGGCCTGCATAACTGGCAGAGGGGCCCGAAGATTTCAAGGCTGTGCCCTTGGCGTTTTCATCGCCTGACGCGCCTGCCATGCCTTGCATGCGTTTCAAGTTTTCGCTGCGAAGTGCGGCGGCACGTTTTTCTTCAGCAGCTGCCTTCTTCGCGTCTTCTTTCGCCTTTGCAGCAGCCTCTTCCTTCTTCAAAGCTTCTTCTTTTTTCTTTTTCTCAAGCTCCTTGGCCTTTTCCTTTTCTTTCTCTTTGGCCTTCTCTTTTTCCTTATCGAGCTTCTCTTTCTCAAGCTTCTTTTTCTTCTCTAAGTCGGCCGCTTTTTTCTCTTCGAGTTTCTTCTTTTCTTTTTCTTTTTTCAAGGCAATGTCGGCCGCTTCACGCTCAGCGGCAGCATTCACTTTGGGCGGCGCAGGGACCGGTTTGGGTTCAGGTTTTGGTTCTGCCTTTTGAACAGGCTCAGGCGGCTTGACGGGTTCAGGTGGTGTAGGTTCAGGCTCAATGGCTGCAGGGGCCGCTTCAGCCGGCACCGCCGACCACAATTCAGCCGAAGCCGACAAGGTGTTGGGTTCGGTCTTCCATTGAATGCCCCATGTCAAAGCAGCCAACAGCAGCAAGTGCATGAACAAGGCAAACGACAACGAACGTCCAAAGCCACCCACGGGTGGTGGCGCAAATTCGTTGTATGCAGTGGCGTTCATGGACTTCAAAAATCTAGCAGCTCAAAAGCAAAAGCCAGTTAAGGCGCTAATTGCACCGACAGGCCAACACGCTGAATACCTGCGCGCTGCAAAGTGTCCATCACCTTGACCACCATTTCGTACTTCACATTGCGATCGGCGCTGATGACCACGGCCGAGTTGGCCTGACCTGTTTGTGCCATTCGAATCGTATTGGCCAAATTGTCCATGTTGATCTTTTGCGTTTTGCTGTCGTTCACCATCTCCAAGCTGTCGTCCTTTTGAACCACAATTTGAATCACTTGATCGGGCTGCTTGGCCGCTTTGCCAACACTGGGCAAATCCACCATGCTGGGTGTAATCATGGGCGCGGTGACCATGAAAATAATCAGCAGCACCAACATCACATCGATGAAAGGCACCATGTTGATTTCATTGATGGTGCGCCGACCTCGGCCACGTGAAGAAACAGCAGGCATGTGGTAGCTCCCTGAATATCAGTGACCAGAGGCCGAAGGACCTGCACCCGTTGGAATGCTGCCAGAGGCGCCGGTAGAGCCGCCCAAACTTCTTTGCAGAATGTTGGAAAACTCTTCAATGAAGGTTTCGAGTTTGATGGCCACGCGGTCAATGTCGCGCGCAAATCGGTTGTAGGCCACCACGGCAGGGATGGCAGAGAACAAGCCGATGGCCGTCGCCACCAAAGCTTCGGCAATGCCGGGCGCCACAGTGGCCAAAGTTACTTGCTGCATGCTGGCCAAACCTGTGAAGGCATGCATGATGCCCCACACCGTGCCAAACAAACCGACATAGGGGGAAACAGAGCCTACGGAAGCCAAGAAAGCCAATTGAGATTCTGCAACGTCCATCTCTCGTTGGAAGCTGGCACGCATGGCGCGGCGTGCACCGTCGAGCAAAGTGCCAGCGTCTGAAATGCGGCGCTCTCGAAGCTTTTGATACTCACGCATGCCACTGGCAAAAATGCGCTCCATCGGACCGGCCAGTTTGGAATTCTGAATGGCCGCTGCAAACAAATCATTCAGGCTGGTGCCCGACCAAAACTGCTGCTCGAACTCTTCGTTCAAAGTTTGGATGCGCTTGATGGCTGTGAGCTTGCGCACAATGGCGGCCCAACTGGCAATGGAGATGGCCATGAGAATGAGCATGACCAACTGCACCACAAAACTGGCATGCAACACGAGTTGGATGATGGACATGTCTTGGTTCATTGAAGTGCTTCCAAAATGGCGGCCGGAATGCGGCCAGGTTTCAAAGTGATGCTGTCGACCCATCCAATGCGAATGGTACCTTCGGCCAAAAGTTTGCGTTCGCCGTCAATGGTCAGCCATGCTTGCTGGGCCAAGACCAAACTGGCGCGACCGGCTTCAGCGGTACGCGCTGTGACTTCTAACAAGTCATCCAATCGCGCAGGCGAGAAGTATTTGATTTGCGTTTCACTCACCACAAACATGCCGCCGCTTTCTTCTTTCAAAGCGTGCTGCTGAATGCCCAATGAGCGCAACCATTCAGTGCGCGCGCGTTCGAAAAACTTGAGATAGTTGGCGTAGAAAACAATGCCACCGGCGTCGGTGTCTTCCCAGTAAATGCGAATGGGGAAAACAAAGGGTGTTGTCATGCGCGTGCGCGGCCGGCTTGTCGGTCGGCTTGGACTTCGTGAGGACGTAGCTGCGGTGCCAAACCCTCCAGCACAGCGTTCACATACTTGTGGCCATCGGTGCCGCCAAACTCTTTGGCCAACTCGATGCATTCATTTAAGCTGACGCGCCAAGGCACATCAAGGCAATGCTTCATCTCGAACACGCCAATCCACATGGCGGCGCGTTCAATGGGTGAGATCTCGGCCATGCTGCGGTCTAGCAAGGGCAGTATCAACTTGTCCAACTCAAGGGCTTGCTCTGCGCAGCCGTACAACAAGGCATCGTAGTGCGCAGAGTCGGCTTTGTGAAAACCCGACAAATCGCGTGTGAAGACATCAATGTCAGCGGCTTCGTTTTTGCCCACGATGACTTGGTACAAAGCTTGTAGCGCAAACTCACGTGCGCGACTGCGTGCCGACTTGCTGGCCGATTTGCCAGGCTTGCGGCCAGCGGGTTTGGTGCTGCTCGGTTGCGCGTCGTCGCCAGGAGATGCGTGCTGCTCGCTCATGCCAATTCCTCGTCGTCCAAATCTTCTTCGCCAATCGACAAGTCTTCCATCAGCATCGCCATTTCGACGGCCACGCGCGCGGCATCACGGCCTTTTTCTGTTTGACGTGCAATGGCTTGTTCCAAGTTCTCGGTGGTGAGAATGGCGTTGGCAATTGGCACGTTGTAGTCCAGCGCAATGCGGCTGACGCCTGCGCCCGATTCATTGGCCACCAATTCGAAGTGGTAGGTTTCACCGCGAATGATGCAACCTAAAGCGACCAAGGCGTCGTACTCGCCGCGCTCGGCCATGGCTTGCAATGCAATGGGCACTTCCAAAGCACCTGGCACCAACACGTGGTCGATGTCGTGGACGCCTAAGTCTTCCAATTCACGAATGCAGGCCACTGCCAACGCGTTCGTGATGCCTTCGTTGAAGCGCGCCTGCACGATGCCGATGTGCAGCCCCAAGCCGTCTAATTCCTGCTCAATACCTTTGTCTGCGCCTTGCATGATTTATTCCTTAGGGATGTATCCGGTAACTTCCACGCCATAACCCGCCATGCTGGGCATGCGTCGGGGTTGGCCCATCAATTTCATTTTGTGCACACCGCACTCGCGCACAATTTGGATGCCAACACCGTAGGTGCGCAAGTCCATTTTGCTTCGGTTAGGGGCTTGGGCAGAGCGGGCGCGACCTTCAAACTGCGCCAACAATTGCTCGGCGCTTTCGCCGCAGTTGAGCAGCACCGCAACGCCTTGACCTTGCTTGTTGATGTAGTCGAGGCTGTTCTCCAAACTCCAGGAGTGCATGCGGCGACCCACTTCCAATACGTCAAATACCGACAAAGGCTCGTGCACGCGAACGGGCACTTCGGTGTCGGCAGACCAAGAACCTTTGACCAAGGCCAAGTGCAGGGACTGACTGGGCTTGTCTTTGAAGGCGTGAACCGTGAATTCGCCGTGCGCTGTTTGCATCACGCGGGAGCCGACTTTTTCAACCAAAGACTCTGTGCGATTGCGGTATTCGATGAGGTCGGCAATGGTGCCAATTTTCAAACCGTGTTCAGCAGCAAAGATTTGCAGATCAGGCAGACGGGCCATGGTGCCATCGTCTTTCATGATTTCGCAAATCACGGAAGAGGGGCTGCAACCGGCCATGGTGCCCAAGTCGCAACCGGCTTCGGTGTGACCTGCACGCATCAACACGCCACCGTCTACTGCTTGCAAAGGAAACACGTGACCGGGTTGAACCAAGTCGGTGGCCTTGGCATTGGCCGCCACGGCGGTTTTGACGGTCAGTGCTCGGTCGGCGGCAGAAATGCCAGTGGTCACCCCTTCGGCCGCTTCAATGGACACGGTGAAAGCCGTGCTGTACACGGTGCCGTTGCTGGCTGCCATGGGGGGCAACTTGAGGTGTTCGCAACGCTCACGGGTAAGCGTGAGGCAAATGAGGCCACGGCCAAAGCGCGCCATGAAGTTGATGGCCTCTGGCGTGACATGGTCGGAAGCAATCAGCAAATCGCCTTCGTTTTCGCGGTCTTCGTCGTCTACCATGATGACGATGCGACCTGCGCGCAAGTCGGCTACGATGTCTTCAACGGGAGAAATTTGGACAGGCGTCAAGGGTGCGCCAGAATTCGTGCTCATGTCTCTACTTTCAATGTTGCTGGCCAGCCTGAAAGGCAGAAGCCGCGGAGTTGGCTGAGGCGTCGTTGCTGAGCATGCGCTCAACATACCTTGCGATCAAATCGATTTCTAAATTCACAGCGCTGCCTTGTTGCAAAGTACCAAGGGCTGTGTTGTCCACGGTGTGGGGAATGAGGTTGATGCTGAACTCGCAGCCTGCATCTTTGTCAGTCACTTTGTTCACGGTCAGGCTAACGCCATTGACGGTGATCGAGCCTTTATAGGCCAAGTACTTGCCCATGCCGACAGGGGCTTGAATGCGCAGCTCCCAGCTTTCGCCTACTTGTTCAAAGTGCGTGACGTTGCCAATGCCATCCACATGGCCAGACACGATGTGGCCGCCCAAACGGTCGTGCGCACGCAAAGCTTTTTCCAAATTGACCTTGCCCATTTTGTCCAAGCCGCAAGTTTTGTCGAGCGATTCGGCGGAGATGTCGATGGTGAATTGGTTGGCCGCCAGATCGAAGGAGGTGACGGTCATGCAGGCGCCATTGATGGCAATGCTGTCACCCAGGCCAACGTCATCCAGGTAGCCCGGAGGCACCTCAAGAGTGAGTCGCTTGCCATGGCTTAAAGAGCTGCCCAGGTCGTGGAGGGCGGCGATACGCCCCACGCCGGTGATGATTCCGGTAAACATGGCGCGTATTTTCGCAGGGATTGGTGCTGTTTAGGGCAGGACCCTGGCCAAAACCCGTAAATCTTTGCCGATTAACTGGGTTTCTGTGAAGGTGAGGGCTACACCCTGTGACAAGTCCTCCAGAGGCCCCCATTGCGCCATGCCTTGGCCGATGCCCAGCATTTGGGGGGCCAAGTACACCAAAAACTCGTCAATGCAGGCTTCTCGAATGAGTGAGCCATTGAGCTTGTGTCCCGCTTCGACGTGAACTTCATTGACTTCGCGTCGCGCCAAATCGCTGAGCAGCGCGGCTAAATCGACCTTCCCGTGAGCGTTCGGCAACAGGGTGACATGGGCACCTTGCGCCTCCAGCGCGGCTCTTTTGTCAGCGTTGTCGACCGCGCCATAAATCCAAATTTGACGGGGCGTTTGCGCCAATGGGCCTGTGTGCTGAAACAACTTGGCGTGCAGAGGCGTTTCTAGCCTGCTGTCCACGACGACCAAATGCGGCATTCGGGGCGGTTTTTCCAAATCCTTGCAAAGTCGCAGGTCCAACAGGGGATCGTCTTCTAGAACGGTGCCAATGCCAGTGAGGATGGCGCATGCGCGGGCGCGCCAAGCATGGCCATCGGCGCGTGCCTCGGGCCCGGTGATCCATTGGCTTTGACCGTTGGTGAGGGCTGTTTGGCCGTCTAAGGAAGCTGCAATCTTCATTCTCACCCAAGGCTTTTGATGCGTCATTCGGCGCAGAAACCCCGGGTTTTGAACGGCCGCTTGCGCTGCGCCGTCACCAACTTGGACTTCAATGCCTGCCGCTTGGAGGCGCTCAAAGCCTTTGCCAGCCACCGCGGGGTTGGGGTCGGAGAGGGCTGCCACCACTTTGCCCAATTGGGCATGCACCAGCGCGTCGCAACAAGGTCCGGTGCGGCCCTGGTGGGCACAAGGCTCTAGCGTGACATAGGCTGTGGCGCCTTTGACGGAATTTCCTTTGGACTGAGCGTCTTGCAGGGCCATGATTTCGGCATGCGGACCGCCGGCACGTTGGGTATGACCTTGTCCCAATACCTTGCCCTGCGCATCCACAATGACGCAGCCCACCCGCGGATTGGGCGAGGTGATGCGCATGGCTTGTGCGGCCAAATCGAGCGCCCATTGCATGGGCTGGCTGGGTGGCAGAGAGCTGTTGAGGTGGGCGTCCATGGTTGCAAGGATACGATAAGTTGCTGTCATTTAGCGGCCCACCCACAACGGCGTGCTGGCTCGGCGATGTCGCCATTCAATTTGCATGGCTTGCTGGTCTTCATGCCACGTGACGGCGATGCGCAATTCTTGCAAGTGCGCAGGCGGCATGTTGGCCATCGGAATGCTGATGACTTGCCAAGTGCGCACGAAGGCCAAGTCGGGGTGGGTGGCGATGGGATAAAGCAGGTCCTTCGATTGAAACAGGTGTTGGCACGTGGGCGTTTGAACACCCCAGCATTCCGTCAAATCTTGCGCCAAGCCACTGGCCACATCCACATGGCGACTCAGTTGGCTTGCGTTCAATGTGGCCACGCTGAAGCGCACGGCGCCTGCCAAGCCAAACGCCAGCATGGCGCTGGCCATGACCGCCTCTAACACAGTGAAGCCCGCATGAACCTGCCGCGCTTGAATGCGTGGCGGAAGTTTGGCCTCAGTACCCCGCATTTTTCCAAGTTCCAGCCACGCGCTGCACACGCGATGCTTGAACACCCGCAGGCCAGTCGAAATTGAAGGCGGCATGTGCGTTGGTGGTGCCAGTGAGCCCAAGCTGGCCACTAAGCAAAGCCAACTTCAGGTTGGGTGCCAAGCTGGACTCCGCCCCCAACTGCCCCGCAATGATGCCGCTTTGCCAGTTCAACATCTTGCTGGCTTGGCATTGATTTTGAAAGAACACCGTGCCCACCACTTGCGTTGAACTGGCCAGAGAGGGGCAAAGAATGGCGCAGGCTTCTGAGGAAAAAACCAAGACCACGGGGGAGGCGGGGGTGCCAATGCTTTGGGTCCAAAGTTGAGGACTGTCAATCCAGTACACGTTGCGCGAAACTTGGCTTTCGGCAGTTAAGCCATTGCGCAACTGAAGCGCAGACAAGGCTTTGACTTGCGACGGTGTCAGTTCGCCAAACACGGATTGCCATGCCAAAGGATTGCACTGTGGGGCATCAGCGCTCAGCACTTGTTCGTTCAAGACAAGGGAGGGGAGTAGGGCGTCAGGCGAGTTAGTCGAGGCATTGACTGCCAGGGGTGCGCTGAGTGGAACGTAGACACTTTGCTGCACCGTGGCCCGACTGCCTGCGCCGGGATGCAGTTCATTCAGCTTGGCATCGACCATGACTTGAATGCGGTGGGGTGCATTGCGAACATCGCGGACCATGCGGACCTGCGATGCAGTCTGGTGCGTCCACTCAGGCAAAGGCAATTGGGTCAACGGCCACAGCGTGCACTGCCACTGAGGGGGTGCTTTGCCTGCAGGGCAGTGGATCGCCGCGCTGGACAACCAAATGCGTGCATCAGCTTCGAGGCTGTCTTTGCCGTAGGCTTGCTCTAGATGCGCCAAAGTTGTTTCTAAAAGGGCTTCCGAGTTGGCCAGTGCTTGGGCTGCATGCATTTGCTGATGACTGCGAAGCTTCTCGGCATTAACCGCTTGCAAACAGAGCCAGCCCCACAAACCTGTGAGGATCAGCAGCACGGTGCTGGCCCAAAGTGTGGCTAAGCCGCGCTGGTGCATGACGCTGTTGTTGGGCGCGTGCGCGCATGCACATTGCGCATGCGAACATGTCGTTGCCAAGTGGCGGGTACGGGCTCTTGGGTGGCCTGACTCCTTATTTCAAGAGAGAGCAAGTCGCCTTGACTGTTGCGGTCAGCGTCACATTCCCATTGAAAATTAAGCGCCAAAATTTGCAAACTGCGGTTGTCATTCAAGCTGGTCCAGACCGCGGGTTGACAAGAGGTTTGTGTTTGCAAAATGGTGCCGTTCAATCGAAAGCCACTGCATTCGTTGTTGTCGTGCAGGGCGTTGTCGTTGCGGTTGACTGTGAACAAGATTTGATGAGGGCTAACTTGCAGATCTTGGGATTCACCTTGAAATTGTGCGCGCCGAAGGTCGTGTACCAAAGTGTCCATCAAGGCGCGAAGTTCTTGCTGGGTTTGGCTGCGCTGCACAATGTGCCGATCGCTGCGCCATTGCAACGCAGCCCAGGTGCTGGCGGCTGCAAGCAGGCTCAAACCCAAAGTCAGGCCCAAGAGCAGGTTCACCATGGCCAGCACCGCCCTGAATCTGAATTTTGGAGCTTGCTAGTGCGTTGCAGAACGCCCTCTGCGCCCCAACGCAAACTGATGACAAGACACGGTTCATCACGCGCTTGCAAGCCAACGGCCGTTGCCTGCAATTCAAAACTTTGTGCGTTGGCGTTTTGCACCTTGAGTGTGTAGTGTCCTGCCGTTGACGTAGCGTTGGGCCAAGACAATTCCGACAAGGTGCTGGCGTATTGCGTGTGCAAACCGCGCCACTGCAATTGACGCAGGTGCAATTGTTCCAATGCGCTGTGGGCATCTTGCCGCCGAGTTTTGAGCCATTGCTGTTCAAGGCTTGGCAATGCAATCCCTAACAAGATGGCCAGCAGCGCGATGCTCAAGACGGATTCAATCAGCGTGAAGCCTTGAAGCTGAGGTTTGTTGCTTGGATGCATGTGTGAAGCATCTCTCAAACGGAAGACGCAAGGCTCACAAGTGCTTGCAGACAACGCGTGATGTGGGGCGATGCAATGGCGCAGCCAACTGTGCAAAGCACCATCCTGCCATGTCACAATTTTCGAATCAAAGAGGCCACAGTTTGCTAGACACGCTGTTTGTACTTTTCATTGTGGTTTTATTGTGTGGTGTGGCGGCTTCCGCCCTGCAGGGCTTGCAAACCAGCGCCCACCTTCAAACCGCTGCACAAGATTTGCATAGTGCCGTTCTAACAAGCAGAACCCAAGCCTTGCGTTTGGAAAAGCGCGTCACGCTGTGTGCAGCGGCCAAAAGTACAACGAGCAACTCGGCACTTGGCAGTGGTAGCACTTTGCTGCGCTGTCATGTGAGCAGTGATGGCCCTTTTGCCAACGTGTGGCGCCAAGGTTGGTTGATGTTTGAGGATGACAACAACAACGGCATTTGGGATGAAGGGGAGCTGCGCTTGGCGCAGCACGAAACTTTGCATCGCACTGTTTCAGCCAGTGGCAATGCCACGGTCAATCGTTTTGTCTCGTTTGGTGCGAGTGGCCGCAGTTTGGCTTTGAATAGCGCATTTCAAGCGGGCACCATAACGGTCTGTGAGCGGCAAACAAAGAACAGCACTGGCTGGCGCGTGGTGGTCAATGCGGTGGGTCGTCCGCGCCTGGAGAAATTGTTGATCGATGATTGCCCGGGCTAATGAGCCCCTGCACTGGCGCGGCAAGAAGCTTTCGAACCTGCCAGTCTTGGCGATGACTGTGTAGAAAATTAAAGTGAAATTACTTGCTGACTTCGTCTACCAACAATTTGAAATCGTCGATGTCTTCGAAACTGCGGTACACGCTGGCAAATCGAACGTAGGCCACTTTGTCGAGTTTCTTCAGCTCGCGCATCACCAACTCACCAATTTTGTTGGATGCAATTTCGCGTTGCGCTAAGCTCAGTAGCTTTTCTTCAATGCGCTCAATAGCCGAGTCGACTTGTTCGGTACTGACGGGACGTTTGCGCAAGGCCAAGTTCATGCTGGCGCGCAACTTCACGCGTTCGTACTCAATTCGGCGACCATCTTTTTTAACGATGGCCGGAAAAGTAACTTCCGGGCGCTCGTAGGTGGTGAAGCGTTTTTCGCACGCCGCGCATTGGCGGCGGCGGCGAATCAGGTCGCCATCTTCAGCCAGCCGCGTCTCCACCACTTGGGTGTCGTTGTGGCTGCAGAAGGGGCACTTCATTTGTAAACAGGGAAACGGGCGGTCAAGGCGTTGACCTTGGCGCGAACGGCTTCAATGTTGGCGGGATCGTTTGGATTGTCGAGCACATCGGCAATGAGGTGAGCCGTGATGCGCGCTTCTTCATCCTTGAAGCCACGCGTGGTCATGGCGGGTGTGCCAATGCGCACGCCGCTGGTGACCATGGGTTTCTCGGGATCGTTGGGGATCGAGTTTTTGTTGATGGTCATGTGCGCTTGGCCCAGCGCAGCTTCTGCCACTTTGCCGGTAATGCCTTTGGAGCGCAGGTCGACCAACATCACGTGGCTTTGTGTGCCGCCGCTCACAATGCGCAAGCCGCGTTGGGTGAGAACTTCTGCCACGATTTGGGCATTCTTCACCACTTGTGCTTGATAAGCCTTGAACTCAGGTGCCATGGCTTCTTTGAAAGCCACAGCCTTGGCTGCAATGACGTGCATCAGTGGGCCGCCTTGCAGGCCTGGGAAGATGGCGCTGTTGATGGCTTTTTCGTGCTCGGCTTTCATCAAGATGATGCCGCCGCGAGGGCCGCGCAAGCTCTTGTGCGTTGTGGATGTGACCACGTCGGCGTGGGGCACAGGGTTGGGGTACACACCGGCGGCAATGAGGCCTGCGTAGTGCGCCATGTCGACCAAGAAAATGGCACCCACATCTTTGGCCACTTTGGCAAAGCGAGCAAAGTCAATGTGCAAGCTGTAGGCCGAAGCGCCGGCAATGATCAGCTTGGGTTTGGTTTCGTGCGCCTTCTTTTCCATGGCGTCGTAGTCGATGGCTTCGTTGGCATCGAGGCCGTAGCTCACCACGTTGAACCACTTGCCGCTCATGTTGAGGGGCATGCCGTGCGTGAGGTGACCGCCTTCTGCCAAGCTCATGCCCATGATGGTGTCGCCGGGCTTCAAGAAAGCTAAGAACACCGCTTCGTTGGCGGAGGCGCCGCAATGGGGTTGCACGTTGGCAGCTTCTGCGCCAAAAATTTGTTTGATGCGGTCGATGGCCAATTGCTCGGCGATGTCGACATATTCGCAGCCGCCGTAATAGCGCTTGCCTGGGTAGCCTTCAGCGTATTTGTTGGTGAGCTGAGAGCCTTGCGCGGCCATGACGGCGGGCGAAGCGTAGTTCTCGCTGGCGATCAGCTCGATGTGGTGCTCTTGGCGAGCGTTTTCGGCTTGAATGGCCGCAAAAATTTCGGGATCGGTTTGTTCAATCAGAATGTTTCTTGAATACATGGCAGGCCTTCAAATGATGGTTCCTTGCTGCGCTGGAAGAAAAGTTCCAACATGGCATGGGCTGCCCAGGCGAACGGCTGAAACCTTGTGCCACAACACCTGCGCAAGGTGCACGCTCCCCAGTGGTTTTAAGAGGGGCAAAGCCCTTTCGTATCCACGTCAGAGGCTGGGGGCATTGAATGCCAACACCAGGCTCCTATCGCCAGTTGCGTACCCCTAGAGTGTAGCCTAGGAGAGGGCCTGGGGAGGGGCTTATTTGGCCGCTTTTCGCCCGCTCGATTTGACGGGGGCTGGGGGCTTTGGAAGGGCGTCTTTGAGGCGGTTTTGCTCTGCCTGGACCCGCGCAATGTAGTCTGTTTCAAGTGAAATTGACTCTTCCCCAGCCTTGTAAAGGCGCAGGCCTTCAACCAAACTGCCCGACTGGTTGATGCATTCCTTCAAAATTTTGACGCCAATGCGCAAATTGGTTTTGGGGTCAAAAATGGCCATCGGTCCGCCATAGGGCTCGAACTGATCAGAGTGCGTGTCGGGCGACACTTGCATCAAACCTTTGGCGCCGGTGGGGCTGTTGGCAAAAGGGTTGTAATTGGACTCGACGCCAATCACCGCCAATATGAGGGTGGGGTCGAGATTGCCGCGGTTGGCCAAGTCGAAAACTTCCAGGATCAAGGCGTTCAGCGGTTCGGGTGCAATGCGGTATTTGCTTCGGATGGCTTGAACCAAGGCCAATTGATCGGGATCCAGGTCGGTGGCCGGGGCCGCTAGGCTGCGCAGCAAAACCTGTTGTCGCTCATCTTCAGCATCTGAGATGTGCAGTCGGGTGTAGAGCCAGCCCTGAATGCTTTGAACCGTTTGAATTCTGATTTCAGGTCGCGCCAAGGCCAGCATGCTGATCAAAACAGCCATCAGTCCCAGCAGCGCAAAGCTGTGATGGGAAATGTTCACAAACCCCCGTGCAATGTCGCCCACAAATGTTTTCAGTCCGCGCCAAAAGCGGCCTGTCCAAAGGCTGGCAGATTCCTGAAAGGTGAGGGAAGTCAAGGTGTGTGTTTGAGTGGCGGAACCGCGAATTATAAAAAAAATCGAAAATAGATGCTTTTGGCATATTGCACCTAGCCTTCCTCGGTGAAAATAGCTTCTTTATCTTTTTGTGTTCTGACTGTGACTCCTTCATCTCCCAAGACCCCCGATGTTCAAGCGCTTGACAACTTGACTGGCGGTGCTTTTGCCGCGCAAACCTCTGGCGAGCGTGCCGCCAAATTGCGTGATTGGTTGTTGACTGAGCCTTCGCAAGAAGATCTGCAGCACGTTTACAAAGAAATTTCAACGCGAGACAAAGGCGCCGCCAAAGTCTTGAAAGAAAAAATGGACGAGCTCAAGCGCTCGCAAGGACAAGATGTGTTGGCCACTGAATGGGCCGAGCGCGCTACAGCCATGCTCCATGCCAGTCGTTTGAACATTGCCGATGCCATGGCATGGCAACGTGATGCCGCCAAAGCTGGCGCGCCTTTGTCACGCGAACCTTTGGCCAGCTTGAAAACGCAATTGGCAGAAAAAGTCAAAGCGGTTGAAGATTTGCAACACCAAGTGATGGTGCAACGTGAAACAGCCGTGTTGCTGGCCCAGCGCATTGAAGTGCTGTCCACCAAAAGTTTGAAAGAAGCCGATGCGGCCAACGAGGTTTTGCAAGCGGACGTGTCACAGTGGTTGAAGCAAGCCCATGCGCTCACTGAAGATGCCGCATGGCAAAGTGTTGATTTGAAATTCCCGCCCCAGTTAGACGCATCCCGTCATCAACTGAGCAGCGTATGGGAAGCCTTTGAGGGTGCCTTGTCACAAGCCAAAGCAGCACGTGATGATGAAGCACAAGCTTTGCCATCGGTGCCGGTCTGGGCTGAAGAAATTCGCGTTGCGCGCGGTGGTCAGCCTGTGGCTGTCGCACCTGCAGAAGGTGCAACGGCTGGCTCGCAAGAAGCCCATACCAGCCCATCGGGTGCCGACGCTAAACCCGCCAAAACGCCCAAAGTCAGCATCACCAAAATGGACCCCGCGCAGCGCCAAGCCTTGCGTGAAGCGGCCAATCAAGCCGTCACAGGTGCATTGACATTGTTGGCTGCAGAGTCCAATGAGGCCAATCTCTTGGCCTTGCGTCAAACGCTCAAGGACCATGGGCGAAACATGGACACCAACATGGATGCCAAAGTGCATGAGGCGCTCCTTGCGGCCGGCGATGCAGACGGCTGGCAGCGACATGTGGCCGATCAAAAGCGCTTGGCCTTGGTCTTGAAAGCGGAAGCCCTGTTCAAAAAAGTCCCTGTTAAAACAGAAGAGACCTCAGCAGAAACTGCCGAGGCACAAGAAGCGGCCGACGTTGAGGCTGCAGGTCAAGCCGAAGAAAAAGCGCCCCAAGAAGTTTTCCACCTCGAGCCCGTCTTGGGTGGTCGCAAGATGCAAGAAGCCTTGCGTCAATTGCGCGAGGAGTGGAAGCAAGCCGACCAAGGTGGCCTGCCCAACCATTCGCTTTGGAAACGTTTTGATGCGGCGTGCAACAACGCCTACAAAGTGGTTCAAACTTGGTTAGACAAAATCAAGCACGAAGCCAGTGAGCACCGTGCTCAGCGTTTGTCCCTGATTGAAGAGGTCAAAGCTTGGGGCGAAGCCAATGCGCAAAACAACGACTGGCGCGCACACCTGCGTGCTTTGCATCAGTTCGGCGATCGCTGGCGCAATGCGGGCCACTTGAGTGAAAAGGCCTTCGCAGAATTACAACCTTTGTGGAAGCAAGCATTGCATGCGGCTGCCGCGCCCTTGGAGGCTGCACAAAAAGCCAGCACGGCCCGCCGTCAAGCCCTCATTGCAGAGGCCGAGCAATTGGGTGCTGCGCCTGTGCTGCGTGTGGATGCTGTCAAAGCTTTGCAACACAATTGGCAAACCGAAGCGCAAAGCGTGCCGATGGACCGCCGCATTGAGCAAAAAATGTGGGAAGCTTTCCGCAAGCCATTGGATGAAGCCTTCAGCCGCAAAACCAGTTCACGCGAACACACTTCTTCAGCGCCTCTGTCCGCCCACGATCGTCTGGTGCTGGATGCGTCCAATGCATTGAAGGCGGCCAATGCCTCTGGCGATGTCCAAAAAATCAAAGTGGCCATGGCTGCTTTGGATGAGGCCATCAAAGGCCAAGCGCAAGCTGTTGCTGCCGAGGCAACATCGGCTGCAAGTGATGCGCCTGCTGAAACTTCAGCTGAAGCTGAATCTTCGGATCAGCGAGCACCTGATGTCGAGGCTGTTGTCAGCAAAGCGCCAGAAGCGCCCAAACCCGTACGTCCCTTGGTGGCCATGCGAGGTGACGACCGACCCGGTCAAAAGAAAGCAGTGCCCGCACCGGCAGGTCGTCCTGGCGATCGCCGCGACGGCAAAGGCGGTCCGCGTGGTGACAAACCTGGCTTTGGTGACAAAGCAGGTGGCCGCTTTGACCGCGCCGACAAAGGCGACCGTTTTGAGCGCCAAGACCGTGGCCCACGTTTGAGCGATGCAGTATTCAGAGCGCAACGCGATGCCAAAGAGCATGCCGAAATGGCACTGCGCAAACTGGCGGCACAAGCCCATGGCGAATCTTTGACGAACTTGCTGGCGGCATGGGAAAAGCGGCAAGCTGATCAGGTGCCCACACCCCAAGAGTTGGGTCGCAATGTCAACGCAGCTGCGCGTGCGGCATGGTCGCAAGCGGTCGGCCAATCGCCCAAAGCAGATGCAGGTGAAGCCATCTTGCGTTTGGAAATGGCGGCTGAAGTGCCAACGCCAGCTGAGAATTTGAACGAGCGTCGGGCTTTGCAATTGCAATTGTTAACCCGTAAAAACCAACCGGGTCCTCAAGACACATGGGCGCTGGACGTGACGGCTGTTTTGTCGTCTGCCCACGATCCCAAAGTGGCGCGTCGTTTGCAAAACGCATTGAAAAATTTGCTGCGACGTTGAAGCTGGGTCTAAGCCTTAGGGTTCGTGATAGAACCCATCGAGTTGTGGATCCAAGTTATCGACTTGTTCGCTGATCCAACAGGTTCACGCGCTCAACCAGTCCACTGGCATGCCAACGCAAAACCTCCGCGCGAGGTTTTGTGCTTTGAGCGTCCCAATCACTCAACACGCGACGCTGCAATTGTGCTGAGCCTTCTAGCAGATGGTCGCCTGGCCGATGCGTGTGACCATGCAGCAGGCAAGTGCAGTGAGATTGCTTCAATGCCGTTTCTGCCCATGCGTTGTCGACGTCTGCATAGACTGTGGCAGGGTCGTTTTTGTGCTGCTGGCTTTGCATGCGCAATTGACGGGCGATGTCTTCACGCTCTGCAAGGGGTTTGGCCAAGAAACTTTGTTGCCAAGCCGGTTGCCGCACGGTGCTTCGAAAGGCTTGGTAATCCACATCGCCCAAGCAGCCTTCATCACCGTGGGACAACAGCCAGCGTTGACCTGCAAAATTCAACACAGTGGGGTCTGTTAGGTCGTGAACACCGCAAGACTTTAGAAATTCAGAACCCACCAGAAAATCGCGGTTGCCACGCATGAAGGCCACGTGGCGCTTTGCGGCGCAATGGCTTAACTCAGCGGCGCATTGCTGCAAAAAGGGGTGATGTTGTGCGGCATCGTCGCCCACCCACACTTCAAACAAGTCCCCAAGTATCCACAGCGCATCGGCGGTGGTGGTTTGCATGTAGTGCTGCCAAAGCTTGAATGTGGCGAGGTCTTTTTCCTGCAAATGCAGGTCTGAAATGAAGTCAACCGTGCGCCAGTGTTCAGGTGCATCAATCACCTGAAACGGCAACACGGTTGCTGTCATGGAAAGTGCAGGGCTGAATTAAAGCGCCACAGCCTTTTCAATGATCACAGCCTCTTTGGGCACGTCGTCATGGAAACCATTGCGACCTGTTTTGACGCCTTCGATGGCATCCACAATCTCGGTACCCGACACAACATGACCAAACACGGCATAACCCCAGCCTTGCAGGGAAGGTGCGGTGTGGTTCAGAAATTCATTGTCTGCCGTGTTGATGAAAAACTGGGCAGTGGCTGAATGAGGCGCTTGGGTGCGCGCCATGGCCAATGTGTACTTCTTGTTTTTCAAACCATTGTTGGCTTCATTTTGGATGGCTGCATCAGAATGCTTTTGTTCCATGTTGGGTTCAAAGCCTCCGCCTTGAATCATGAAGCCTGGAATGACGCGGTGAAAAATGGTGTTGTCGTAATGACCTTTGTTCACGTAGTGCAAAAAGTTCTCAGTGCTCAAGGGCGCTTTTTCGGCATTGAGTTCAATGAGGATGACGCCTTTGCCGGCGATGTGGAGTTCGACTTGAGGATTGCTCATGTTGTTATTGCACCAAAGTGATTGAAAGAATAGTGACAGGGGATTTGGGAACGTCTGTTCTAAAAGGTCCGCCCATGCCCGTCGGAGTTGTTCTGATTTTATTCACAACATCCATGCCGGAGGTGACTTTGCCAAAAACCGTATAACCGAAAAGTTGTAGGGCATTGAGCAAGTTTTCACGAGGCACGTTTTCATAGACCTGACCGCGGTATTCAAAACGCTTCACAGGGTCGCCGTCTGGAATGGGCGTTGGGTCTAAGAATGCATTGTCGACCGTGTTGATGAAAAACTGGGCTGTGGCCGAGTGAGGGTCGTTGGTACGTGCCATGGCCAAGTAACCGGTTTGATTTTTCAAACCGGCCACAAATGCTTGACGGCCTTCGTGTTGCACGGGCGCTCGGGTGTTGCGCTCTTTGTATTGCGCGTCATAGCCACCCCCTTGGATCATGAAATTGGGAATGACGCGGTGAAAAATAGTGCCATCGTAGTGCTTGTCTTTCACGTACTGCAGAAAGTTGGCCACTGTTTTGGGCGCTTTGTCGGGGTAAACCTCCACCATGATGTCGCCCAAGTTAGTGGCAATTTTGAGCTTGGGGGCTTCTTGGGCATGGCCAAGGAGCGGTGTGACCAGCCCCAAGATCATGGCCAGCTTGCTGGCCAGTTGCAAACTTTGACGACGCAAATGACTGAAGTTCATGGTGTTACCGCAAAGTGCGTGTGTTGGTTGTGGTGGTGGTTTGTGCCGCGGGCTTGGGCAAAGGCAACAGCCCGTTGCCATTTCCGGCATTCTTAGCTTGACCGTAGGCTTGCTGGGCCAGGGCGGTGTACAAGTCGCCTAGGTTCTGAAGCGCTACTTTGTAATTGGGACGGGCTTGAACAGCCGTCTGCAAGGCCGCGACGGCTTCCTCCAATTGGCCTTGGGCTGCCAGCAAAACGCCTAAGTTGTTGTAAGGCTCGGGCAGCTCGGGAAACTCTTGAATCAGGGCTTGAAGCACATCGATCGCTTCTTGGCGCTTGCCTTGCCCAGCCAGGACTTGGCTGTTCAGAATGCGCCACTGGGGAGATGCGGCTGTTTTGGGGTTTTGCTGCACAGCGGACTGCAGGCGCTGCTGGGCTTGGGCCCACTGTTTGTTTTGGATCAGTTCTTCCAACTCGGCTGTGGCGTCAGCCCACGACAAACTGCAAAAAAAGCAGAGCACGAGGGGTAAAACGCGGGCAAGAACCCTTTGAATTGGCATATGGGGCAGCTTTTGGGGGGTAAAAAGGCGCCGCCGACTGCGGGTCATCCAGCTTTGTCAGTGACTTATTTGGGCCTTATACTGGGGCAAATTGTAACGGAGGCCTTGCGTTCAGGCTGACCTTGCGATCTCTATGGGGCTGCGGCCCCTTTTTGCACCCGAACAACAAAAACAGTGATTCATGAGCTTGCGCATTTACAACACGCTCTCCCGCGCCGTCGCCGATTTTTCGCCTCTTGAGCCTGGCCACGTTCGCATGTACGTTTGCGGTATCACCGTTTACGACATGTGCCACGTCGGTCATGCGCGCTCCAATGTGGCCTTTGATGTGGTTCAGCGCTGGCTCAAAGCCAGTGGCTACAAAGTCACGCACATCCGCAACATCACCGACATTGACGACAAGATCATCAAGCGTGCGGTTGAAAACGGCGAAACCATTCGCGCCCTCACAGACCGCATGATCGATGCCATGCACGCCGACTTTGATGCTTTGGGCATTGCGCGTCCCACTGCCGAACCCCGTGCCACAGAGTTTGTGCCCCAAATGCTCAGCATGATTGGGACCTTGGAAGAAAAAGGCTTGGCCTACCGCACGCCCCAAGGAGACGTGAACTATGCCGTTCGCAAGTTTCCAGGCTACGGCAAGTTGTCTGGCAAGTCCTTGGACGAATTGCATGCTGGCGAACGTGTTGCGGTTTTGGATGGCAAAGACGACCCCTTGGACTTTGTGTTGTGGAAGGGTGCCAAAGCCACAGAGCCTTCTGACGTGAAATGGGACAGCGCGTTTGGCCCGGGCCGACCCGGTTGGCACATTGAGTGCTCGGCCATGGCTTGCCAAATGTTGGGCAACAGCTTTGACATCCATGGCGGCGGCGCTGACCTTCAGTTTCCGCACCACGAAAACGAAATTGCCCAAAGCGAAGGCGCCACAGGCGAGCCATTTGCGAAGTTTTGGATGCACAACGGTTTCATCAATGTGGACAACGAGAAGATGTCCAAGAGCTTGGGCAATTTTTTCACCATTCGCGATGTGCTCAAGGCCTTCGATGCTGAGACAGTGCGTTTCTTCTTGGTTCGCAGTCACTACCGCACACCCTTGAATTATTCCGACGTGCATTTGAACGATGCGCGTGGTGGATTGAAGCGCCTGTACACCGCTTTGCAAGCGGTCATTCCTGCCGAGGTTCAAATCGATTGGACCAATCCTTATGCCGCACGCTTTAAAGCCGCCATGGACGAAGACTTTGGCACGCCAGAAGCTGTGGCTGTGTTGTTCGATTTGGCGGGTGAAGTCAATCGCAACAAATCTGCCGAACAGGCTGGTTTGTTGAAAGCCTTGGGCGGTATCTTGGGCTTGCTGCAATCCGATCCGGTGGCCTATTTGCAATCTGGCGCAGGGCTGGACGAGGCCGCCATTCAGGTACACATTCAAGCCAGGGCCGATGCCAAGGCGGCCAAGAACTTTGCCGAAGCCGATCGCATTCGCAAACTGTTGCTAGAGCAGGGCATTGTGCTCAAAGACTCTGCCACAGGAACCACATGGGAAGCGTCTCAATGACCAAAGCCGACGAGGTGATGACGCCAGCCTATTGGGCTGCTGCTTGCGCACATCTGTCTAAAAAAGACAGGGTGATGAAGCGTCTGATTCCTCAGTTTGGCGATGCGTGTTTGGTCTCACGCGGCGATGCGTTTGTCACGCTGGCACGTAGCATTGTGGGACAGCAAATATCTGTCAAGGCTGCGCAATCGGTTTGGAATAAATTCGCCGCTTTGAGTAAAAAAATCACACCAGCGGGTGTGCTGAAGCTTAAAGTGGACGACATGCGCGCGGCAGGTTTGTCGGCTCGCAAAGTAGAGTACCTGGTCGACTTGGCCTTGCACTTTCACGGCAAAACCGTGCACGTCAAAGAATGGCAAAGCATGGACGATGAGGCCATCATTGCCGAATTGGTGGCCATTCGCGGCATTGGCCGCTGGACGGCCGAGATGTTTTTGATCTTCCACCTCATGCGGCCCAACGTTTTGCCGCTAGACGATGTGGGCTTGATCAACGGCATCAGCAAGAACTATTTTTCAGGTGAACCGGTCAGCCGCAGCGATGCCCGCGAAGTGGCCCAAGCCTGGCAACCCTACAGTACCGTTGCAACTTGGTATATTTGGCGGTCGCTTGACCCCTTACCGGTTGAGTATTGAGATCGATAAAGGAGGCCCATTTTGGCCAAACGCACATTCCTAGACTTTGAGCAGCCCGTGGCTGAACTTGAAGAAAAAATTGAAGAACTGCGCTACGTGCAAAGCGAATCAGCCGTCGATATTTCGGAAGAAATTGACCAGCTCAGCAAAAAGAGCCACCAGCTGACCAAAGACATCTATTCGGACCTGACGCCTTGGCAAATTACCAAAATCGCCCGTCATCCGGAGCGTCCTTACACCATGGATTACATCCGTGAAATTTTCACCGACTTCGTGGAAATGCATGGCGACCGTCACTTTGCCGACGACTTGTCGATTGTGGGTGGCTTGGCCCGCTTCAATGGTTCGCCTTGCATGGTCATCGGCCATCAAAAAGGCCGCGACACCAAAGAACGCACCCTGCGCAACTTTGGCATGAGCAAGCCTGAGGGTTACCGCAAAGCTTTGCGCCTCATGAAGACGGCCGAGAAATTCAAATTGCCAGTGTTTACTTTTGTGGACACACCAGGTGCTTATCCGGGCATTGATGCTGAAGAGCGCAGCCAGTCCGAAGCCATTGGCCGCAACATTTTTGAAATGGCCCAACTCGAAGTGCCCATCATCACCACCATCATTGGTGAAGGCGGCTCTGGCGGTGCTTTGGCCATTTCCGTGGCCGATACGGTGCTCATGTTGCAGTACGCGGTTTACTCCGTGATCAGCCCCGAAGGCTGTGCTTCCATTTTGTGGAAAACATCTGAAAAAGCTGAAGAAGCTGCAGAAGCTTTGGGCATCACCGCCCATCGTTTGAAGGCGCTCAATTTGGTCGACAAAATTGTGAACGAACCCGTGGGCGGCGCCCACCGCGATCACGCCCAAATGGCCGCTTTCCTCAAGCGCGCCTTGGGCGATGCATGGCGCCAAGTGACCGATTTGAAACCCAAAGAATTGGTCGAGCGTCGCTACGAGCGTTTGCAAAGCTATGGCCGATTCACCGACACCAAAGTCAGCAAATAATTCTGCAGGCGGCGCAGTTTTGTTGCCGCTCAGTTTTCAACCATCCTTGCCAATCGCCGTTGCGTTCAGTGGCGGTGCCGATTCAACCGCCTTGCTTTTGGCTTGTGTCCAAAAATGGCCTGGGCAGGTGAGGGCTGTTCACATTCACCATGGCTTGCAAGAGGCTGCTGACCAATTTGCAAAGCATTGCCAACAATTGTGTGACCAATGGCAAGTGCCCTTGGTCCAATGCAAGGTCAACGCCAAACATGTGCCAGGGCAGAGCCCGGAGGATGCGGCGCGCAAAGCGCGTTATGCGGCCCTTAGCGAGGCAGTGCATTCGCATCCAGATTTGAAGGGCGTGAAAGACGTGGCGCTGGCGCAGCATGCCGATGACCAGGTGGAGACCTTGTTGCTGGCGCTGTCGCGTGGCGCAGGCTTGCCCGGTTTGGCCAGCATGCCTGCGCAGTGGGAGCGTGGCGGTTTGCAGTGGCATCGCCCTTTGTTGAAGGTGCCAGGTGCGAAGTTGCGTGAGTACCTTGTTGATGCGCAAGTGGCATGGGTCGAAGACCCCACCAACCAAGACGAACAGTTCACCCGCAACCGCATTCGTGCGCAACTCCTGCCGGCACTGGACCGTGCTTTCCCTCAATTTCGTGACACCTTCGCGCGAAGTGCTGCCCATGCTGCCGAGGCGCAAGAAATTTTGGACGAGGTGGCTGAGGCTGACTTGCAAAGGGTGTTGGTGGGCGGCTTTCCCGGAATCAAGGCTTTGCAGTCCCTCAGTTCGGCCAGGCAGTCCTTGGTGCTGCGGCATTGGCTGAAAGCGGCGCATCAAACCACGCCCAGTACTGTGCAGTTGGCAGAGTTGCTGTCTCAAATTTCGGCTTGCACCACGCGCGGGCACCAATTGCATTTGAAGGTGGGGCGGGGCTTTGTACGGCGTGACAAGGCTGTTTTGGTGTGGTCGGCTGAGGATTAGCCTCTTTGAACTCCTCGAAATCAGGGTTCTCCCGGGTACAATCGTCGGGTTTTGCTGAAATTTCCCTTTTATAACTTTTAAAAATGGCACTGATCGTTCACAAATACGGCGGCACTTCCATGGGCTCCACAGAGCGCATTCGAAATGTGGCCAAACGCGTCGCCAAATGGGCAAGGGCTGGCCACCAAATGGTGGTGGTGCCCAGCGCCATGAGCGGCGAAACCAATCGCTTGTTGGGCTTGGCCAAAGAATTGGCGCCTGCCAAAACAAACATGTCTTACGACCGCGAACTCGACATGTTGGCGGCCACGGGCGAGCAAGCTTCATCTGCTTTGTTGGCCATTGCTTTGCAATCGGAAGGCATGGAATCGGTCAGCTATGCCGGCTGGCAAGTGCCTATCAAAACCAACAGCGCATATACCAAAGCCCGTATCGAATCCATTGACGACGTTCGCGTACGCAAAGATTTGGCCGCTGGCCGCGTGGTTATTGTGACCGGCTTCCAAGGCGTGGACCCTGATGGCAACATCACCACCTTGGGTCGCGGCGGTTCTGACACTTCTGCGGTGGCAGTGGCTGCAGCCATGAAAGCCGACGAGTGCTTGATCTACACCGACGTGGATGGTGTGTACACCACCGATCCCCGTGTAGTGCCTGAGGCCCGTCGCCTCACCACCGTGAGCTTTGAAGAGATGCTGGAAATGGCGTCGCTTGGCTCCAAGGTTTTGCAAATTCGCTCAGTTGAATTTGCCGGTAAATACAAAGTGCCTATGCGTGTGTTGTCTAGCTTCACACCTTGGGACATCGACATCAATGAAGAAGCCAAATCTGGCACGCTGATCACTTTTGAGGAAGACGAAAAAATGGAACAAGCCGTAGTCTCCGGCATTGCCTTTAACCGCGATGAAGCCAAAATTTCTGTGTTGGGCGTGCCCGACAAGCCAGGCATTGCGTATCAAATTTTGGGCGCGGTGGCCGATGCCAACATTGAAGTTGACGTGATCATTCAAAACCTGAGCAAAGACGGCAAGACCGATTTCAGCTTCACCGTGCACCGCAATGACTTTGCGCGCACCATGGACTTGCTGAAAGAAAAAGTGGTGCCTGCATTGGGCGCCACCGAAGTTAGCGGCGATGCCAAGATTTGCAAAGTGTCCATCGTGGGCATTGGCATGCGCAGCCACGTGGGGATTGCCAGCAAGATGTTCCGTTCTTTGAGCGAAGAGGGCATCAACATTCAGATGATTTCCACATCAGAAATTAAAACTTCTGTGGTGATCGACGAGAAATACATGGAATTGGCCGTTCGCGCCTTGCACAAGGCTTTTGACCTCGACCAAGCCTGATATAATTTTCGAGTGCTGGAAACGTGACCGAGTGGCCGAAGGTGCTCCCCTGCTAAGGGAGTATGGGGTGTAGAGCCTCATCGAGGGTTCGAATCCCTCCGTTTCCGCC